>ERZ791920.15-NODE-15-length-292072-cov-32.213207_pt1 | contig 292072 bp, 244 predicted proteins | sample MGYA00510136_ERZ791920 | MGnify/ENA primary metagenome ERZ791920 (study PRJEB30046, sample SAMN00792066) | human gut metagenome | study: EMG produced TPA metagenomics assembly of the A metagenome-wide association study of gut microbiota in type 2...
TTTCGCCCATTTTTCCCGACCATTGAAAAAACCGCTTCGTTCTATGCCCCATAAATGATGTTAGGAGTAGCGTCTTGTGTGAACGACCTCAATACGGTTCCACTGGACAAAGACGAATTGGTTTCCGACGTTGTTTTCGGGAACGAGCCCTTGGCTTATGAGCAGAGTCTTGCTAAGATTTATGCAGGTATGGCCATCGGTGGTAACAGCGGGGGTGATTCCGATCAGGATGTGGTAGGCATCGATGGCGGTAGCCAGGCTTCCTTTCTCCGTGTATTGTGGAATATGCAGGATTTGCCTTCGGACATTGCACACTGTGCATGGAATGACCCCGGTATCCCTGAGTTCAACCATATCTCCTGGGGTGCATCCAGTCCGTGGATCAAGGGTTCCTATTACCGCCTGTTCTATCAAATCAATGTAGCCAACGCTTATCTGCGTGAGACTACCGAAGATAAACTGGATGCCCGCGGTTGTGACGCATCACTGAAAGCCTCGATCAAGACATGGCGTGCCGAAGCCCGTTTTCTGCGTGCATTGAGCTATGAATATGCGCTCGACTTGTATCGCAATGTACCGTTTGTAGACGAAAACAGCCCGATCGGAAGTATTCCGCCGAAGCAGATCATGGCTGCCGATCTGTTCAACTGGATCGAGAAAGAACTGACTGAATGCGTAGAGGATATGTTGGAGCCCACAGTGGGATACAGCCAGGACTACGGACATGCCAACAAAGCTGCCGCGTGGGCACTCTTGTCACGCCTGTACCTTAATGCGGAGACTTACGTCGGCCAGAACAAATATACCGAATGTATCACGTATGCTAAGAAAGTGATCGAAACGGGTTATCAGTTGGAACCTGTTTATGTAGATATGTTCAAGGCAGACAACCACTTGTCCAACGAAATGATTTTCCCGGTACGCTATGAGGGCGACCAGACGATGACCTGGGGGGGTATGACCGCCTTCCTTTGCTGGGGGGCTACGGCGACTCAGGAAGAAGTCAATGCCAAAGGAGCATGGCAGGGGGTAAGGGCAAAATCGTCACTCTACAATCTGTTCCTCAAAGAGAGTGGCAGTGATGCGGATACCCGTAAGGCAATGCTTCGTACCGATTTGACAACCAGTCTTGAAATTATTGACGAAAATACATTCCAAAATAACGGTATTCCAGTTACCAAATACTTCAATGTAAATAAGGATGGAACGCTGCCTCCTTCAAAGGAAGCTTACGTAGACTTCCCGCTTTTCCGTCTGGGTGAAATCTACCTGACGTATGCCGAAGCTGTGCTCAGAGGCGGTCAGGGTGGCGACAGAGCTACTGCTCTCCGTTATGTGAACGATCTGCGTAAGAGAGCGTACAGTGATAAGACGCTGGCTCCTATCTCTGATTCCGATTTGACATTGAACTTCATCATTGACGAGCGAGGCCGTGAATTCTTCTTTGAAGGACAACGCCGTACAGACCTGGTACGTTTCGGACTGTTTACTACTGCCGGTTACGTATGGCCTTGGAAGGGTGGTACAGCCAAAGGTAAGGCTGTTGAGAACTTCTACAACGTGTTCCCGATTCCGTCAGACGATATCGGTTCTAACACCAATCTCAAGCAGAATGAAGGATACTAAAATCGAATGACTATTAAAAACAACGAATTAAGATTATGAAAAAAATATATTTCTATACACTGTTGTTAGGACTTCTGGCCTTTACGGCTTGCGAAGATGAGAAGTCGCCCGTCATGGAGTTGCAGAAAGCCTCTGCTTTTGAGCCTTTCTCTCAAAGCGACTTTACTTTCAACGATGAAAATGCTGCGGCTGAGTTTCCCGAGATCAAGTGGACGGCAGCAGACTATGGAGTGAAGGCAGTGGTGAATTATGACGTTACACTGACGAATGATGCGAATGCGAAAACTGTCTTATTGGGTGAAACCGGAACTACCAGCCTGAAGTTTACCAATGGACAGATGAACACTATGATGGCTAAGGTGGGGGCTTATCCGGGACAGACTTATAACTTTACGATTACGCTGACTTCTAAAGCGTATGACATGACTGCTGATCCGGCTTCGAACTCGATTACTTTTAAGGCGACTCTTTTTGATCCGAATGCGGTTGACTGGAAGTTCGCTTATGTGGCCGTGGGCTATCCGGACTGGGACTATACGAATGCTTACCTGTTGGGCGATCCCGATGGTGACGGGGTATACCAGGGATATGCCAACTTCGATGCGGATGGTGTTTCGTATGCTATTATAGACGGAAGTGATCTTACCAAGGTTCTGGCAAAGGATCAGACGGCTGCTAAAAAAGGATTCTACGGGATCAAAGTAGATGCCGAAGGTAAGGTGGAACAGACCGAACCCCTTGTATGGGGAGTGGTGGGAGACGCTACTTCCGGTGGTTGGGATAAGGACACGCAAATGGACTATGACGCCACCACCCGCTTATGGACGGTTACTACTTCATTGCTTGACAAAGAGTTTAAATTCAGGTCGAACAATAACTGGGATTCCGATAATTACGGAGCGGTATCCGGTAAGGAGTCCGAACTTGAAGGCGAACTGGTGGCAGGACCTAATAATTTTAAGGTGTTGAAAGCCAGCCCATACGTGATCACTATGAATCTGACAAATGCCGGTAAATATTCTTATAGCATGGTAGAAACTACCATTGAATTGTCGAGTGCGGAAATGGCATTGCCGGGAAGCTATCAGGGATGGGACGCTACTAAAGATGATTGTTACAAAGTGCAATCTGCTGCCCGCGACTTTATCTATACCGGAACATTTTATTTTGATGCCGATACCAAATTTAAATTCTGGGATGCCGGGGTATGGATCGGTATGATGGGCCCTATCAGTTGGGATGAAGCTAAGAACATAGGGACATTTGTTCTGATGCCCAGCGACGGCGATAATATCAAGATTGAAACAGCCGGATACTATCGGGTAGGTGCCGATATGAAGAAGCTGACAGCCTCGTTGACCAAGACCGGTTGGGAGATAATTGGTGATGCCACACCCGGTGGATGGGACAAAGGAACTGTGATGAATTATGATCCGGCAACTAAACTCTGGTCGGTGGACGTCACTCTGGTAGCCGGTGAGATGAAATTCAGATGGGACGGTGCTTGGACTGTCAATCTGGGTGGCAGCCTGGGGGCATTGACTCAGGATGGTGCTAATATGAAAGTGACAGCAGGAACCTATACCATTGTATTGAATCCGGATGCTAAAACGGCGACCATGACTAAAAAATAATCCTGTATTTCTCTATCTGGAAGAGAAATGCCAGGAAGATACTTCGGATGTCAACCTGCATAAGGTTGGCATCCTTTTTTATATACAATAATACCTTTTAATCTATGAAATATTTAACTTTTCCGTTTCTGCTCCTCCTGCTTCCGCTGATTGGTTTCGGTTGCTCGTCGGAAGAGAAAGAAACCGATTCTCTGATTCTTTCTTCTGATAGTGAGATTTTTTTTGAGCAAGGCATTGATTTTGCCGCTACTTCGGGAACCCGGAATCTATCGTTCTCGTCAGGACGTCCATGGCGGATCTCGCTGACCACCGATACGGATACACGCAGAGCGACAGACTGGTGTACGGTGTCTCCATCTTCGGGAACAGCGGGCGATGCTTCTGTGACTATCAGTATACAGGAAAATACTGATTATGACAGCCGTAGTGTCAAGCTGACCCTGGTGGCGGGAGGAATTGAAAAAAGTTTTACCGTTTCACAAAAGCAGAAAGATGCACTGACACTGACAGCTTCCCGTTTCGAAATGGGCAAGGAAGGAGGAACTGTGGAGGTGGAAGTAAAAGCCAATATAACATTTGAGGTCGAAATTCCGGAAGTGGATCGTAGTTGGATTTCGCAGGCCAATACCCGCGGACTGGTGGCTACCAACTTGGCTTTTACGGTGGCTCCCAATGAGGGAGTGGCCGGGCGTGAAGGAGAGATTGTCATCAGGAGCGGCAGCCTTTCGGAAAAAATCCGGATCACGCAGGAGGGAAGTTGTGACGACGGACTGAGTTTCCGACCTGAGACTCCGGATGCTGACAGGCAATTGACGCTATATTTTAAAGCGACGAAAACTTCTCCGCTCTATGGTTATGCGGGTGATGTGTATGTACATACGGGAGTGGTGTCAGAAGGGACCTGGATGTATGTGCCTGCGGAGTGGAATACTAATGTGGATAAATGTAAAATGGTCCGGGTGGCAGATAATATCTGGAGTATTACGCTGGCACCTTCGATCCGTCAATGGTTTGGTTCGAACGAAACACCGGTTCGGCAATTGGGTGTCGTGATTCGCAGTGCCGACGGGAGCAAGAAAGGAACGGACGGAGACTCGTTTGTCTCTGTTACCGATCATCTGTATAAACCCTTTGAACCCGCGGCTGTCAGATATGCTTCTATGCCTGGCGGTCTGCAGGAAGGAATCAATCTGATAGACGCATCCACAGTCACGTTGGTGCTGTATGATAAAGACAAGAAAGGGGGACATAAGGATTTTGCCCATGTCGTGGGTGATTTTAATGACTGGAAGTTGAGTAATGAAAGCAACAGCCAAATGAACCGGGATGATGCTGTGGGCTGCTGGTGGATTACACTGACCGGACTTCAGCCTACCCGTGAATATGCTTTTCAGTATTATGTCGGTACAAGGGCCGGGGAGATTCTTCGTCTGGCTGATGCTTATAGCCGTAAGATACTCGATCCGGATAACGATAAATACATTCCCTCTTCTACCTACCCCGATGCGAAAGAGTATCCCAAGGGTGCTGTCGGCATTGCCTCTGTATTCAAAATACAAAGGGATTCTTATGAATGGAAGGTTAAAAACTTCCGGATACCCGATAAAAATAATCTGATGATCTATGAACTGCTGTTGCGTGATTTCACTGCCACAGGCGATCTGAACGGTGCTATGGAGAAGATAGGATATCTGAAAAGTTTAGGTTTCAATGCTGTTGAGTTGATGCCGGTGCAGGAGTTCGATGGCAATGACAGCTGGGGATACAATCCTTGTTTCTATTTTGCTTTGGACAAGGCTTACGGTACCGATCATATGTATAAGGCTTTTATCGATAAATGCCACGAAGCGGGTATGGCTGTTCTTTTTGATGTTGTTTACAACCATGCCAGTGGTTCGCATCCTTTTGCCCGTTTGTATTGGGATACCAAAAATAACCGTACGGCAGCCGATAACCCTTGGTTTAATGTGAAAGAACCTCATCCCTACGGTGTCTTTCATGATTTCAATCATGACTCGCCTTTGGTACGTGCATTTGTGAAACGGAACCTGAAGTTCCTGCTGGAGGAATATCGCATCGATGGCTTTCGTTTCGACATGACAAAGGGCTTTACACAAAACAGCAGTACGGAGGCCACTGCCGGAAATTATGACGCTTCGCGTATTGCCATCCTGAAAGATTATAACGAGACAGTTCGTGAGGTGAATCCGGAGGCAGTCGTCATCCTGGAGCATTTCTGTGACGAAAAAGAGGAGAGCGAATTGGCCGAAGAAGGCATGCAACTTTGGCGTAACCTGAACAATGCTTATTGCCAGTCGGCAATGGGGTATCCGTCAAACAGTGATTTTACACCATTGGTTACTTTCGGAACAACAATGCCCTACGGAGGGTGGGTTGGCTTTATGGAAAGCCATGACGAAGAGCGGACAGCCTTTAAGCAGATTGCTTATGGCGAGGGACCTTTAAAATCGGATATAAATGTCCGTATGAAACAGCTTGCTGCGAATGCTTCATTCTTTTTCACGGCACCCGGTCCTAAGATGGTATGGCAGTTTGGTGAAATGGGATACGATGTGTCGATTGAAGAAGGGGGACGGACAGGTAGGAAACCTCTGCACTGGGAATATCTGGACAATGAAGCTCGGAAAGGGTTGTGCAATACATATGCGAAACTGTTGAAGTTGAGGCGGGAACATTCTGAACTCTTTAATCCGGGGAGCACGTTCTCCTGGTTGGTGAAGACAGCCAACTGGACCGGAGGACGTTTCCTGACTCTTGCAGCAACCAACGGCAAGAGGTTGGTCGTAGTTGGTAATTTTACCGCTAAGCCGATAGAGGCAATCACTTCTTTTCCGGTAACGGGAGTCTGGACAAACTATCTGGATGGTACGAAACTTCATGTGACTTCGATACCGACCGGTCTGACGATACCTGCCCACGAATGTCGCGTCTATATCAATTTCTGATTCTATAAAAGGGCTACACCCTTTGCTCCGGAAGGTGTAGCCATCTGTAATAAAGGGTGTAGCTATACCGGCTGTATGGCTACACCCTTTATGGAATTTTAAGATAGCGACTATAGCAGACTGATTTTTGAAAGCATTTTGCTAGCCCAGTCCAGTTCTTCTCCGATCCATTCGGATTCCTGGGTGTTCATGTCGTTTTGCTGTTTATATTCGGCCAGCAGGTCCAGATACTCTTTCAGTTTGTCGGCGGCTTTTGCCTGTTTGTTCATGCGCATCAGCAACAGAATCTCCTGTTTGTTGATATCCAGATTGCGTGCGGTGGCGATTTCCCGGGCCTTTTCCAATAGTTTCATACAAGCTTCGTTGCTCTCCGGGGTATTCTCCTGAGCCATACGTGCTTTGACCAGGATCACGTAGTCATGATCGGAGGCCACCCGATTGTCTATGTTCTTCTGAGCCAGTTGTTCCGCCATTTTATAGCGTTTGTCTCCCTGATACATGGCAGCATTGAAAGTCACGATGTCCGAGGTCATTTTCTCAAACATATGGCTGTGTATGCCTTCGGTTTCTCCCAGTTTGGCAAGGCGCTCCTTCAACAGGCCGTAGCTGCCGTAGCGTGTCAGGTTGTCGTAGCGATGGACTGAGCCATAAAACTCTTTTATTTTATTGATGGCAGAAGAGAGAGCATTGGGGTTCATTCCTTTGAAGGCAAGGTAATCGCGGGCAATCCGGTCGGCTTGCAGCTCCTGCTTGCTGCTGTAATCCATACCCAGGCGATTCACTGTACGCACGTTGATCAGAGCGGCAATGGTTCCAATGCTGGCTGCCAACTCGATGGCACCCACCCGTTCGTCATATCCATACATCCAGTTGGTATCGTCGGCCGCCATGGCTACTGTCCCCAATACATCCGCCCAGAAAGCGGCCCGTTTGGCGCGGGTTTCGGCACGTGACACATTATCCACCTGATGATCGAGGATGAAATGAACCATTTCGTTAGCGATAATAGCTTCCAGTTCTTCTTCCGAATCGATGGTACAGAGAAGTCCGGTGCTTACCAGCATGGCCCCGTTGGGTAGCATATAGGCATCCGGTTCGGGTGACTGAATGATGCGTACATTCAGTCGTTCCGGACGGTTCGTATCTATTTCGCCGGGATTGACTTTGGCAAAAATGGCCTGTACATAGTCTTGAATGTAGGCGTCTTTGTAGGCTATTTCGTTGAGTTTATCCAGATAGTCCAGGCACTCCTCGTCCAGTTCCTGTCGCATCTTGTAACGATAACCTTTCCGATTGTAGTAATCATACATGCCTTGTGACAAGTAAACGCCTTGCCAGTATTCAAGGACTGTCGCCGGTTTCAGCCGGATGATCTTACCGGCTTCTTCTGCCCCGACAGGATATTGCAGCCCGTCTATTTCCACAGCATAGGTGATGCCTGCCGTTTCATCGGGTGAAATGCGCATTTTTCGTACTCCCCGGATGACGATAGGAGTACCTTTCGTGTAGTTTTGGTACTTTTCGGTCAATTCGCCTTTCAGTGCAATGGGACCGCTGAGGTCATTTCCTTTCCGGTCTTTGGCATAGAGCATGCACGAGGTCAGAAAGAGCATAAATAGGATAGTCAGTCGTTTCATAGTCGTATCTTTTTTAGTGAATTTATGATTAGATGTTACGAAGATACGAAAGAAGTTTCCTATAGCGCTGTTTTTTCTCCTATTGTGCCATAGGGTTTTCCCTATAAAAGTATATATTGCTTCTGGAAAGCTGTTTTTACTTTGATGCTTCTGTAGGTGAGGGACTTGGGAGAATTATTTCCATGATCTCTTTCTCCATGCCGGAGTGGTGCATGGCATATCCTTTCCGGTATTTTTCTATTCGCCCATTGGGTGCTATCAATATAAGGCAGGGGATGGATTTATTCCGTATGCTTTGGGGAGCAGTTTCCTTTGCGGAGTGGCTTTAGGGCAAAAAAATAAGCTGCCTCAATATTGGGGCAGCTTATTTTTTATCAATCGGATGATCCGACCTATTATTTCTTACGGTTACCGTAGCGGCTCATGAACTTGTCAACACGTCCGGCTGTATCTACCAATGTAGATTTACCTGTATAGAACGGGTGAGAAGTGTTAGAGATTTCGATTTTCAGTAACGGATAAGTTTCACCTTCGAATTCGATGGTCTCTTTTGTAGCTACAGTTGATTTAGACAAAAACATATCACCGTTTGACATATCTTTGAATACTACCGGACGGTATGATTCAGGATGAAGACCTTTTTTCATTTTAATATTCGTTTTTTAAATTATTATATCGTTTTACTATTTGGTAAGAATAGTGTAATGGTCATTTTTCAGGTCGCAAAGATAATGCTTTTTTGTTTCTTAGGAAAAAAGTTTTGGAAAAAAAGTCGTATTCTCGCTTTTTTTTAAGACTTTTGCAGGGGTGACGGGTTAAGGGATTACACGGATTGGCACAGATTGAAGATTTATTTCATTGGAAATTGAAGAATCTGTGCTAATCCGTGTAATCTGCGGTGAACTCAAAAATAAATATATGAAGAAACTAATTATTGCATTCAACTTTTTATTGTTGCTGGCGGTCGGTGGCCGGGCACAGGATCATGCGGACGGGCTGTACAGCGTAGCTTTTTACAATCTTGAGAATCTGTTTGATACCATTCATGATACGGGAAAAAACGATTATGAATATCTTCCGGATGCGGCAAAGGGGTGGAACTCGGAGAAATATCGTTCGAAACTGAAAAATCTGTCCAAGGTGCTGGGTGAACTTTCGCGTGATAAAGTACCGGCAGGACCTGCTGCAATCGGTGTGGCGGAGGTGGAGAACCGGCGCGTGCTTGACGATCTGATTCGCCAACCCGAACTGGCTGCCGGAGGTTATCGATACATACATTATGAAGGACCTGACAAACGGGGCATCGACTGTGCGTTGCTGTATGACCCCAAACAATTCACTCCCCATGCGACGGCATTGGTGCTTTCCACTCCTTTCGAGGGAGATACCATCCATAAAACCCGTGGATTCCTGATTGTAGGCGGCGAGCTGGCGGGTGATAAAGTCTGCCTGATAGTCAACCACTGGCCCTCTCGGGGGGCGGCGGAACCGGTACGCGTGCACGCTGCCATGCAGGTGAAAGCATTGAAGGACTCGCTGATGCGTACGGATCCGGACTTGAAACTGATTATCATGGGCGACCTCAACGATGATCCGATGGACTTGAGCCTTGCCGTACTGGGGGCAAAGAAACACGTCGAGGATATGACTGAAGATGACCTTTACAACCCCTGGTGGGTGACGCTGGAAGATAAGGGAGTGGGCACTTTGCTCTATCGCGGCAAATGGAATCTGTTCGATCAGATCATCCTTTCGCCCACGCTGCTTCAAGCCACAAAAGGATTGAAATATGATCACAATGAAGTTTTCATGCGTGATTACCTGTTTCAGCAGGATGGTAAATATAAGGGTGCACCCCTGCGTACATATGGTGGCAGAGTGTGGTTGGATGGTTACAGCGATCATTTGCCTACCATTATATATATGAGGAAACAATAAAAAACCTTTATTTGCTACGTAGACATTACAAACAGCTCTTAAAGGATGGGAAATAATTTGAAATAGAATTGAATTACGCTCCTCAAACGGATATTTCCGCCCGAGGGTTTCTCTATTCAAAGGATTATTCTTACTTTTGCATAGAATTTTTAATTCACTAACAATAAACTTTTAAACAAAATGGTTAATTACAAAGATTTAGGTCTGGTAAACACTAGAGATATGTTTGCTAAGGCTATCAAGGGTGGATATGCAATCCCTGCATTCAACTTCAACAATATGGAACAGATGCAGGCTATCATCAAGGCTGCTGTAGAAACTAAGTCTCCGGTTATTTTGCAGGTATCAAAAGGTGCTCGTCAATATGCTAACGCTACATTGCTGCGTTACATGGCTCAGGGTGCTGTAGAATATGCAAAAGAACTCGGCTGCAAAAATCCTGAAATCGTTTTGCACCTCGACCACGGAGATACTTTCGAAACTTGCAAAAGCTGTATCGACTCAGGCTTCTCTTCTGTAATGATCGACGGTTCTCACCTTCCTTACGACGAAAACGTTGCTCTGACTAAGAAAGTTGTTGAATACGCTCACCAGTTCGATGTAACTGTAGAAGGTGAACTTGGCGTATTGGCAGGTGTAGAAGACGAAGTTTCTTCTGACCACCACACATATACTGAACCGGACGAAGTAGTTGATTTCGTTACCAAGACAGGTTGCGATTCATTGGCTATCTCTATCGGTACTTCTCACGGTGCTTACAAATTTACTCCGGAACAGTGCCACATCGATCCGAAGACAGGCCGTATGGTTCCTCCTCCGTTGGCATTCGACGTATTGGACGGTGTAATGAAAGAACTTCCGGGATTCCCTATCGTTCTTCACGGATCATCTTCAGTTCCTGAAGAAGAGGTTGCAACTATCAACCAGTTTGGTGGTGCACTGAAAGCTGCTATCGGTATTCCTGAAGAGGAACTGCGTAAAGCCGCTAAGTCTGCTGTTTGCAAAATCAACATCGACTCAGACTCTCGCCTGGCTATGACTGCTGCTATCCGTAAGGTATTCGCAGAAAAACCGGCTGAGTTCGACCCGCGTAAATATCTGGGACCGGCTCGCGACAATATGGAAAAACTCTACAAGCACAAAATTATCAACGTGCTGGGTTCTGACAACAAGTTAGCTGAATAAATTCCAAATCTAGTATTTAAAAGTTTTACTTGATTTAATTTATATTTTAAGAAGCCACTCAAGCAATTGGGTGGCTTTTTTGTATCCCTTCTCATTATACCATATCGTCACCCGTCTTCACTACAGCCACCTTCAGCGTTTTATGGAAAGGAATGAACGCTGCGAAGACAGCAATCACCAGTGCCAGTATCAGTACATAGCCGATCAGGGTTTTCAGGGCAAGCAGCAGGGATTGCTGCTGCAAAGTGGAGTACAGGCTGTTGGCTGCCAATTGTCCGGCCTCGCCGAATTCGTGCCCTTGCGCCAGGGCATTGCTCAATGCCTGATTGTATTTTTGTTCGGCCAGCGGATTGGTCAGCGTCATGTTTTCCGAAAGAATGTTCATCCCCTTTGCCTGCAGATAGTAAAGCATGTTGTTAAAGAACGAAGCGGACAGGACCGGAGCCAATACTGAGCGGAATGAAATCAGGAAGAAGGCATTGGACAACGTTAGGCGCGGGTCTAAATCTTCGACAACAAACACACCGAACGCAATGAATATGACCATCATCCCCACTCCCCGGAACAGGATGGGGAGGTAGAGCATTTCATAGGTTCCATAAGGGGTGATACCAAAGTAGAGGATAGCCAGATAGATGACGTAGCAGAACATACCTCCTGAAATGAGGAAGCGAAACCGCCATCGTTGCCATCGGAACCACCAGAAGCAAATGACGGCTCCTACCACATATCCGGGCAATAGCCACAGGCTCAGCGAATTGGCGTGTATGCTGTCTACCCGGATGATGCTGTTCATATAGTTGGTTACCAGTGAACTGGTGGCTGTCAGGAACATGGCGAGTACCATGAAGCCATATCCGATGATGGATTTATGCAGAAAGAGTGGTTTCAGGCTGACAAAGGGTTTGCCTTGTGTACGCTGCCGATGGATGAAAAGAGCTATCAGGAGCGGGATGACGAATGCATATGCTCTGATCTTCGGGGATGCGAACCAATCGAGTGTTTTCCCGTAGGTAAATGTATAGAGCGTTAGCAGGAAAGCGGTGGCGATGATGAACATGCTTCTTCCGTCCATCTCTTTGAACGGAATGTGCATGGGACGCCTTGCATAGCGGAAGAAACAGATGACGAACAGAAGGGCGATCAGCAAGAGGATGGTGACAAAATAGTACATGTGCTGCCATTGGTAGTGATAGGCCAGTTGAGCGGTGATAGCCATCGATAGCTGACCTCCGGAGAAAACGATGGGGTAGAAGTAGGCATAAAATTCACTTCGTACGTTTTTCGGACTGAAGAGCGGGCGGATCAGGATGATGAACTCCAACATGACGAAGGCTTTGAGAAATCCCATACAGAAACTGCATACCATGATGACGTCCATACTACCGGTTTGGGCGCATACCAGGCTGAAGAATATCTGTAGCAGCAGGTCGGTAAGCAGTAAGGTTTTCGGAGTGGCTATGGTGCGTATTTTCGGTACGATGGGATAGGCAACAGCCATCCCTACCGAAGCTGAATAGTAAGCCATGGTAATATCTTCGCTCAATACTCCCAGCGTGTTCGATACTTCGACCATACTTCCTGTGTAGGCACCGTTGAGCAGGGTGATGGGAAAGATGACAATAAACATGGTCACGATGCCCAACCATTGAGGCACCCAGGGACGGGTAGGCAGATTGAGCTTCACCATAAGCTTAAGGGCGGACCGCCTCCGTTTCTACCATCATCCCTGCACGGAGGCATTCCATCTCTTCGGGTGAGGCGTCATTGAGATCGATGCGGACCGGAATGCGTTGCTGCACTTTGACGAAGTTTCCTGCCGAATTGTCGGTCGGTACCAGAGAGTATTTCGATCCGGTGGCTTCGGAAATGGCGGTTACGGTCCCGTGAAAAGTGCGTCCGCTGAAAGCATCTACTTTGATGCGGACTTTTTGCCCGATATAGATATGGGCTATTTGTGTCTCTTTATAATTGGCTGTCACCCACTTGTCATTGCCCCGTACCAGGTAGGAAAGAGTTTGTCCGCCTTGTACGAACTGTCCCGGTTCAAGTGTACGTCGTCCCGTGTATCCGTCATAGGGTGCGGTGACAACGGTATACGACAGGTTTAGTCTGGCCATCTCCAGGTCGGCCTCCTTCCGGAGGATATTGGCTTCGGCGCCTGTACTGCGTTTGCTGGTTTCGGAATACTGTGATTGGGCCGCTTCTTTTTGTCGCAACAGGGCGTTGTATCTTGCCCGGGTCGCTTCGAAGTTCGCTTTGGCCAGTTCATAATCCTGTTGGCTGACGGCCTGCTTTTTCAGGAGCCGGGTATATCGGTTCAGTTCCGCTTCTTGCTGTGAAAGGCGTGCCAGTGTTTCGGCTATGTTGGCTTCTTGTACGGCTACATTTACTCCTGAAGTCCGGATGCCGGAGTTTAACACTTCCTTTGATCCCAAGGCATCCATCAAGGCCGCTTCCGCGTCTTTCAGCCGGATCCGGTATTCCCGGTCTTCCAGTATCAGTAACGTGTCGCCGGCATGAACATACTGGTGTTCGGTAAAACGTACTTCTTTGATATAGCCCGGTATCCGGATGTTTAGCGGAGCGATGTATTGATCCACTACGGCATCATTGGTTATCTCGTAGCGGGCGTATTTCCAGAAGTAGTTTACTGTCCATGAAATACCTGCCAATGCCAGCAGGATGCATACTGTGTTGAGAAAGATGTTCCTGAACTTCAGTCTTCTCAATTGTTTTAGCTTTATCTGATGGGTGGACATGGCGGATTTCTTTTAGATCTCATTGAGCACTTCATGCAGTCTCTTCAGATCTTCGATGCATTCCGTTATCCGGCTTGCCTCCATCTCTGTTCCGGTTTGGGCATAGATATCGTTGATCAGGGGTTTCACGGTGAGGGCAAGTTCTTCGCCTTGGGGCGTCAGGAAAATCAGGCGGTTTCGGCGGTCGGAGGGGCCTTCTTTCCGTATCACCCAGTTTTTCTTTTCCAGATTATTAATCAGATTGGTCAGGCAAGCCTTGTCCTTTGCTGTTTTCTCAGCCAGGGATTGCTGGCTGATGCCTTGTTTGTTCCACAGGCAGTTCATTACTTGCAGCATCTCGAAGGTCATATCCACGTTGTGACGTTTGAGTACCCGCTGAACGGCCTGGCGGAATGCCATCCAGGTTCGTAAGGTTTGTAGGACGAGCTCGCGCTCCGATTCGTTGTTTGTCATCGTCGTATTCTTTTAGTCGCTGCAAAGGTAGGAATATTCTCCGATAATAGTCAAACGTTTGACTATTATTATTCGCATTAGGCTACACAAAGGGCACAGAGGATGTCGGGTGAAATCCTTTGTGCCCTTTGCTTATGCGGTTATAACCGGTGTGAGATTAAAGCTCTATAACCATCGATTGGCGGGGTGCCATTGTCAGTTCTTCATTGAGTGCCGTTACTTTTCCGCTAATGACGTCTTTTCCTTGAGTCTTGTCTTTCAGCACTTCGGCATAGTATTTCAGGGGAAGTTTCACTTCTTTATCCGTACCGTTCAACAGGACGAATACCGTTTTCCCTTTATATTGGCGTGCATAAGCATATACGCCGTGCTGTACCATGAACTGTTTCATGCTGCCTTTGGCGATCACATCGTTGCCCTTACGCCAGTTCAGCAGGTTGCGGTAGAAGTTATAGCTTTCATTCTGCAATCGGGTACGTCCCTCGGGAGTCAGGGCATTCTCTTTATCGTCCGCCCATCCGCCCGGGAAGTCCTTTCGTACATAGCCGTCGCTTTTACTCTTTACTCCGTTCATCATCACCTCCGTTCCATAATAGAGTTGCGGGATGCGTCGGGTGGTCAATAAAAGGGTGGAGGCCTGTTTCAGCATATCGAGGTTTTCGCCTTCACCCAAGAAACGGTCGGTGTCATGATTTTCGATGAAAGCCAGTACGGAAGCCGGATTGGGATACAGATAATCGTATACAAAATTGTTGTAGACACGGTCCAATCCTTTGAACCAAGTGTCCGTTTGTTCATTCTTGGCCGTGTTGACTTTGTCGAAGAAGCTGAAATCCATGACTGTTTTCAAGTGACTGTTGCGCGGGGCGGAGAGTTTGGAGTCTTTCTGCCACCAGGCTGTATAGGCCGGTTCGGTAACCCAGGTTTCGCCCACCGTGTTGTAGTTGGGGTATTCTTCGTTCAGTTCTTTCATCCAGTTGCTCATGGCATCGTAATCGGCATACGGGTAGGTGTCCATCCGGATGCCGTCGATATCGGCGTACTCAATCCACCACAGGCTGTTCTGCAAGAGGTATTTGTATACGTGAGGGTTCTTTTGGTTGAGGTCAGGCATGGCTTCCACGAACCAGCCGTTGTTCATCTGGTCGAAATCGTACTCCGAGGCATACGGATCTACATGTGGAGTCAGCTTGTAGGAAGTTTGTACAAAGTTGTTCTTGAAGTCCGCATGGTTGAACCAGTCCTTTGAAGGCATGTCCTTGATCCAGGGATGTTCTACTCCGCAATGATTGAAGATCATGTCCATCACGACCTTAATGCCCCGGTTGTGGGCTTTCGCTATCAGTGAGCGATATTCCTCGTTAGTGCCGAAACGTGGGTCTACCTTGTAATAATCGGTTGTTGCATATCCGTGATATGAGCCGCCTTTCATATTATTTTCGAGTACCGGGGTGAACCAGAGTGCGGTCACTCCCAAGTCGGTAAAATAGTCCAGATTTTGTTCGATACCGGCCAGGTCGCCTCCGTGACGTGCGTTCGGGTCGTTGCGGTCCACTTTATATTCGGCCATGCCTTCTATCCGGTCGTTATCCGGATTGCCATTGGCAAAACGGTCCGGCATCAGCAGGTATAATGCATCCGATGCGTCAAAACCTTTGTGATCGACTCCGGCTTTGCTGCGTGCTTTCAATTCGTACTCTTTCACCAATTTCTTCTTTCCGACCGTAAATGTGATGGGCATCTTGCCCGGCTTTACTTCTTTATCGAGATGCAGGTAGACAAGCAGGTAATTGTTGCTTTCCAGTTTCACGACGCTGCTGAGCGATACACCGGGATAATTTACTGATACGGATGCCTGGCCGATGCCTTCACCGTATACCATTAACTGGAGTTCCGGATTGTTCATACCGGTGAACCAGAAGGGCGGATCGATTTTGGATATGTTCATGGCTGCATAAGTGGTTAATGACAGTAGGAATGAACCTAAGAGTAACAATAATTTTTTCATGATATTAGCTCGTTATTATTTAATGTTGCTAATATAGGGTAAATCATCGGATTGTTTTCCGTTTTCTTTCTTACTGTGTGCCATCTATTTATGCAAACGTTTTCATTGGAGAATTCTCCGGGATGGAGCTCAACCGATGAGGAACACTTTTCGATGCAATCAGGTGAACGTGATGTCCGGAAAAGGAGATGCCGTCATAGCTTCGGCTACGCAGCACCGTAACTTCGGCTACGCAGCACCGTAACTTCGGCTACGCAGCACCGTAACTTTGGCTACGCAGCACCGTAACTTTGGCTACGCAGCACCGTAACTTTGGCTACGCAGCACCGTAACTTTAGCTACACAGCACCGTAATTTCGGCTGCGTGCCGATGTGACTTCGGTTACGTGCCACTGTGCCTTCTACCGCACATCTTCAAATTTATTTTCCATTATTCTCCCTCTGTGAAACTCTGTCTGCACTCAGTGGTGAATTGTCCGAAACGATGCATCTATCCGATCAATTCACTTTTCTCCCTTTAAGAATTTCTCTTTTCGGATGCTTTCCAATTTATTGGTGGCACTTTTGTAGTAATCTATGTAGGGTGCGGGTTCTTCTTCGTCATTATCCGGCTGCTGTAGTACTGCATTTTGTTTGGATTTTGTTCGCAGAAAAGCCTGCAAGTAATGCTCTGTGGCTTTAGTATCTCCTATTTTGTCCGATAAGAACGCCAAGTTATAAAGTAAAATATGCTTGTCAGGGGCATATTTGTATTGTTCTTTGGTAGCCTTGATTTGGTCCCGGGTTTGCTTGGTTTGCCTGTAGCAGTCTGCCAAGCCTGAGTATAAGCGCTCCATGATACTGTCGGCGGGGATAGTCAGGGCGATAGCCTGGTTCAGATATCCTATTCCCTCTTGTTTCCATAATGTCTTGGAGCACGAACGTCCCAAATAGTAGAGTAGGTTGGCGCCGGGTGACTGGCATGATTTTGCTTTGAGTAGCCAATCGCGCGCTTTATAGTATTCTTTCGTAGCGTAGTAGCTGACTCCCAGGTAATAACATGTCAGCAGTGTGCTGTCTCCCCGGGCGGTCAGATCCTGATAACGTTTGATGGCGGTGGGATATTCTTTGCGCAGACAATACGCCAGTGCGTTTTGACGGTTCACTTCTACATTGGTGCTGTCCGTCCGGCGGTATGCCTCTGTCAGGGCAATTGCCCCTTCGTAATCTTTCATTGTATTGAAGATACTGCCCAGCTTAGCTACCGAGAGATAGTCGGAGGGATATTTCCTGATGATGGAAAGATAGCAAAACATACTTTCTACCGGCATGCCGGCTCCTTCCATGCTTTCCGCCATCAGTCGCAATACGGTGGCGGAACTGTCTTTCCTGGCCAATGCGATACTCTCACGCAATGCATCGCCGTATCGCTGATAGTTGTATAACAAGCGGGTGTATTGCAAGTGTGCGTAAATATGTTCGGGATTGAGTTCCATCACCTTCCGATAATACCCCAAGGCCTCGTTAAATTTGCTCAATTGCCTGCAACATTCTGCTGCCTCTACCAATGCCTGCTGATTTTCGGGCAGCTCGATAATGATATGTTGCAAAGTGGACAGGGCTTCGGCGGTACGCCCTAAACCTTTTAAAGCTTTGGCTTTCTGTATGAGTAACTGTGGTGATGCACTTTCTTCATCAATCAGTCTGATCACCGTTTTATAGTCATAGTTTGCCATTGCTTCTTGAACGGAGGCGGTGTTCTGGGCTCGCAGCATTACGCTGAAGCCCAGATAGAGGAGGAGTATCCAATGTTTCATGGGGGATAGATTCTATTGTTTCTGACTTTCTAACGGTATTCCTTCTTTGAAGAACTTTTCTTTCTGTAAGTCTTTCAGCCAATTTTCGGCAGCGTTGTAATAATTTTCAAGTCCGAGTACAAGTTCCCCTTTCTCACTCACCGGTTCTTCTTTCCTGGCATTCGTCTTTCGGGTTTTTAAGAAAGCCTGCAGATAACGTTCGGCCGATTTGTTGTCTTTGAGTTGATATGAATAGTTCCAGGCGATGTCATAAAGAAGTTTATGGTTCGTCTTGTCATATTTGTACAGTTCTTTGAGAGCCTGGATTTGCTTTGGAGTATCCTGAGCCAGTTTACAACAATCCACCAAGCCTTTGTAAAGTCGGATCATAGTGCTGTCTTTGGGAATGGTCAGTTCGATAGCTTTCTCCAGGTGTTCGATGCCTTCTTTTTTCCAGGAAGTCTTGGCGCAGCAACGTCCCAGATAATAGAGCAGATTGGGATTTTCTTCCATCTCTTTTTGCAGTTTGCTGAAACACGCGTGCGCTTCGTAATAATATTCATCCGCGTAATAGCTGACTCCCAGGTAGTATAAGGTCTGCGTACTGCTGTCCCCCTGTTGGCACAGCTTTTCATAGCGTTTGATGGCTGTCGGATATTGTTCGGCGTGGCAGTAGGCGAGAGCGTTTTGCTGGTTGACAATCAGGTTGGTGGAGTCCCGTTCCCTATAGCGTTCGGTAGCTTGGATGGCATATTCGGGATATCCAGCCACAATGTTCAGGTTTCCGAGTTTGGCCGCAGCCAGATAATCGTCCGGATATTTATCCTGAATGACTTCATAGCAACCGATAGCCGGTAGTATCTGTTGCATCCCTTCAAGGCTTTGAGCCTGTAGGTGGAGCACTACGGCCGAACTGTCCGTTTCGGACATCATTGAACTTTCTCCAAAAGCCTCAGCATAGTTTTTGGTGTTGCAAAGCAGGTTGATGAATTGCAAACGGGCATACTTGTTTTTGGGATTCAGGCTGATGGCTTTCCGGTAGTAGTCCAGCGCATCGTTGTACTTGGCCATTGCTTTACAGCATTCCGCTGCTTCGATGTGTGCCTGTTGGTTGGTGGAGTCTTCCGCTATCACTTGGCGGATGGAACGTAGAGCTTCCGCATTGCTGCCGATTCCTTTCAGGGCTTTTGCTTTCTGCATTAACAGTGGGATGGTGGGAGGTTCCTTGTTTATCAGTTCAACGGCAGTCTCGTAGTCATAGTTTGCCATTGCTTCCTGAATTTTGTTTTGATTCTGGCCCATCAGTAGGGGACTGAGGCAAAGACAGAAAATAAGGAAGAGTGGTTTCATTGTTCTTGTTCTCATAGGACGTATTGTTTTATTGTCCGCAAGTTAGTAAAAATATCCATTCTACGAAAGATTCGTAATATCTTTTAGATAGATTAACGCAAAAAAAAGACGCCCTTCTTTGCGAAAAGAAGGACGTCTACCTTACTAATGAAAAAAATATCGTTTACATGAGGAATCCGAGCAGGATACCGGCAGCTACAGCCGAACCGATAACCCCCGCTACGTTAGGACCCATGGCGTGCATCAGCAGATAGTTGGTCGGATCATATTCCAAACCGATTACCTGTGAAATACGTGCCGAGTCGGGTACGGCGGATACACCTGCATTACCGATCAGCGGATTGATCTTATTGCCTTTCTTCAAGAATAGATTGAAGAATTTGACAAACATGACACCTGACGCTGTTGCGATGATGAAAGAGAATGCACCGAGGATAAAGATCAAGATAGAATCCCAGGTGAGGAATTGTGAAGCTTGGGTAGAAGCTCCCACAGTCAGTCCCAACAGGATAGTGATCACATCGATCAACGGACCACTGGCCGTATTTGCCAAACGACGGGTTACTCCACTTTCTTTCAGAAGGTTACCGAAGAACAGCATACCCAGCAAAGGCAGACCCGAAGGAACCAGGAAGCATGTAAGCAACAGACCCACGATGGGGAAGATTACTTTTTCCGTATGCGATACGATTCTCGGTGGTTTCATGCGGATCAGACGCTCGTGTTTGGTGGTTAGCGCACGCATGATAGGTGGCTGTATCACCGGCACCAGTGCCATGTAAGAATAGGCTGACACAGCGATGGCACCCATCAGGTTGGGAGCCAGTTTGGACGAAAGGAAGATGGCCGTCGGTCCGTCGGCACCGCCAATGATACCGATAGCACCCGCCTGGTTGGGTTCGAACCCAATGAGCAGGGCAATGATATACGCACCGAAGATACCGAATTGGGCGGCAGCTCCGATCAGCATCAATTTGGGGTTGGAGATCAGCGCCGAGAAGTCCGTCATGGCTCCGATACCCAGGAAAATGAGCGGCGGATACCAGCCGGAGGTTACTCCTTGATAAAGGATGTTCAGTACCGAACCTTCTTCGTAAATACCCACTTTTAATCCGGCTTCCATATTGAATGGAATATTACCGATCAGAATACCGAAGCCAATGGGGATCAGCAGCATCGGTTCAAATTCTTTGGCTACGGCAAGGTAGATAAAGAAGAGACCGATTAGCAACATGAAAAGATGTCCGGGTGTCGCGTTCGCAAAACCGGTGTATCCCCAGAAGTCAACAAGGTTATTCCCTAAGAATGATACGAAATCTCCCATAATTATTCAATGATTACGAGGTCTGTACCTTCAAGTACAGAATCTCCTTTATTAACTTTAATTTCTGCTACTTTTCCGTCTTTATTGGCATTGATGTTGTTTTCCATCTTCATAGCCTCAAGGATGATGATCGTCTGGCCTCTCTTCACGGTATCCCCTTCTTTCACTTTTATGTCGAGAATAACGCCCGGAAGCGGAGATTTCACACCGTCTTTTTTGGAAGCTGTCGGTTGTTTGGTTACTACCGGAGCACCTGTTTCCGTTTTCGGAGCGGCTGCCGGACGGGTCACCGGTTTCGGAGCGGCTTTGACGGGCTTGTCCAACTCTACTTTATAAGAGGTTCCGTTCACTTCAACGTTGGCTATGTTATCTTCTACATCGTTCACTGTAACGTTGTAAAGGTTGCCGTTGATTTTATATTTATATTGTTTCATTGCTTCATTTTATTAGGGTTAGTAATTATCTTTTCGGAGTCTGACGCAGTGTGTAGATCTTCGAACTCCAGGGGGAGTAGGTGCGTTTCACTTTGTTGATAGTCAAAATCATGTCTTCAACGTCGTGAGCGTCATTCAGGTATTCATGCAAAGCCATGGCGATCGCGGCGGTTTCTTCACCTGTGTGGCTACCCAGGTTCTTTTCCTTCGCTTCCGTCTTGTCGGTGATACCGGTGGCTTTCATCGCATTTTTCTTACCCAGTCTGACAGCTGCGTTACCTACCGCCTTGAATGAAAGATACAAGAGTACCAAACCTATGAATACGACCGACATGGCGATGATGGCCATACCGATACCGATAGAGTCGTGTTTCTTGAAGTTCTCGATCTTCGGGTTTTTGTCGATAGTCATATTGTTGGTGCTCGGAGTGACATAGCTGTGTTCTCCTTCACCTTTTACTACCCAGTTGGCACTTCCGTCTTTTTCGCGAGCGTATGAACGGTCGGCAAGCTGACCGGCGGGTATGGTTACTTCGTCAATCAGAGTTTTACCGTTAGAGTCATACAAAGCAATGTAATTCTCTTTGTTCGGGTCGAGCGTAAAGTTCACGTGGAACGTACCCCGGTTAGGCATTCCGTCTGCCCAGAACAAAGCATGTTGGCGCGGCTTGATCAGAGTCAGCACGTCGCCTTTGGGAATAGGATATTTGGTCGGATTGTTTTTATCGTTCGTCAGAAAGCAACCTTCCAGATTTACAGAAGCGAAAGAGGTGTTGAATATCTCTATCCACGCATTGTGCAGTCCGTAGTCATCCTGATAGTTCTGGTCGTTGACGACCAAAACCTCATTGATTCTCAGACTGGTGGCACTTTGCGCCCTGAGCCCCATGCAAACCATTGCCAGCAGAGCGATAAATATCCCGATTCTTTTCTTATTCATAACAATCGATGTTTAATTTGTTACAATGGAATATTACCGTGCTTTTTAGCAGGGTTGGTTAATTTTTTGGTCTGCAGCTGTTGCAGGGCGCGGATCACGCGGAAACGAGTGTTTCTCGGTTCGATAACGTCGTCAATGTAACCGTATTTGGCTGCATTGTACGGGTTGGCGAACAGTTTAGTGTACTCGGCTTCCTTGTCTGCCAGGAATTGAGCAGGGTTTTCCTGATCTTTGGCTTCTTTGGCATACAATACCGCTACTGCACCGGCACCGCCCATTACGGCGATTTCGGCTGTCGGCCATGCATAGTTCATGTCGCCGCGGAGTTGCTTGCAACTCATTACGATGTGCGAACCACCGTAAGATTTACGCAGGGTAACAGTTACCTTGGGCACAGTGGCTTCACCATAAGCGTACAGCAACTTGGCTCCGTGCAGGATTACACCATTATATTCCTGACCCGTACCCGGAAGGAATCCCGGAACGTCTACCAATGTCACCAGCGGAATGTTGAATGCGTCGCAGAAGCGAACGAAGCGTGCACCTTTGCGTGAAGCATTGCTGTCGAGTACTCCGGCGAGGTATTTAGGCTGATTGGCAACCACACCTACCGACTGTCCGTTCATACGGGCAAAACCGATAATAAGATTTTTCGCATAGTCTTTCTGTACTTCCAGGAATTCTCCGTTATCGATGATGGCGCCGATCACTTCGTACATATCGTACGGTTTGTTCGGGCTGTCGGGGATGATTTCGTTCAGCAGGTCGTCCATACGGTCGATGGGGTCGGTACAGTTCACCAATGGAGCTTCTTCCAGGTTGTTTTGCGGAATAAAGCTGAGAAGCTTGCGAATAATCGCCAGACCTTCTTCACCGGTTTCGGCAGTGAAGTGAGTTACACCGGACTTGCTGGCATGTACGCTTGCACCACCCAGATCTTCCTGAGACACGTCTTCACCCGTTACTGTTTTCACAACAGCCGGTCCGGTGAGGAACATGTAAGATGTACCTTCCGTCATCAGCGTGAAGTCTGTCAGGGCGGGAGAGTAAACCGCACCGCCGGCACACGGACCGAAAATACCTGAAATCTGTGGGATGACACCCGAAGCCATGATGTTGCGCTGGAAGATTTCAGCATAACCGGACAGGGCGTTGATGCCTTCCTGAATACGTGCGCCACCCGAGTCGTTGATACCGATAACAGGGGCACCCATCTTCATGGCCATGTCCATTACTTTACAGATCTTTTGTGCCATGGTTTCCGACAGTGAACCACCGAATACTGTGAAATCTTGTGCGAAAACATATACTAATCTACCTTCTATCGTTCCATAACCGGTTACCACACCGTCGCCGAGGAAATGTTTTTTCTCTTGTCCGAAATTGGTACATCTGTGTTGAACAAACATATCCAGTTCTTCGAAACTACCTTCGTCAAGCAACTGTGCAATACGCTCGCGGGCTGTATATTTGCCTTTGGCGTGTTGTTTTTCAATAGCCTTTTCGCCACCACCTAAACGAGCCTGAGCACGAAGTTCAATAAGCTCTTTTACTTTTTCAAGCTGGTTACTCATGAGTTTTTCTTAATTTAAAGGGTTATAATATTTACAACCGGACGATTTACAACCCGGATGGGGAATTTAATGCAAAGAAAAATTCCGTTTGTCCGTGGCGCGGATCGTCCGAATCGTACATCTTTTTAGTGTTCGCAGAGTTCTGTCAGTACGCCCAGAGTTGATTTCGGGTGAAGGAAAGCAATGTTCAGGCCTTCGGCACCTTTGCGCGGAGCTTTGTCGATCAGGCGGATCTCTTTGCTTTCGGCTTCGGCCAGGGCATTGGCTACGCCGTCTTCAATGGCGAATGCTACGTGATGAACACCTGCACCTTTGTTTTCAATGAATTTCGCGATGGTACTTTCCGGACATGTGGGTTCCAGTAATTCGATTTTGGTATCACCTACTTTCAGGAAGGCTGTTCTTACTTTTTGATCTTCTACAGTTTCGATGTTGTAGCATTTCAAACCTAAAACGTTTTCATAATACGGAAGGGCTTCTTCGATACTTTTTACGGCAATGCCCAAATGTTCAATGTGTGAAATCTTCATAACTATATTTTTAAATTTTGGTATTAATCGTCTTTTCGGAATGGTATAAAACAGCACAAAGAAAATCAATTCTTGTTTAATAAAGAAATTTTTCTGCAATTAATTATGGTGAAAATAGGTTTAAAACCTAAGGTGCATGGGTTTAAAAGGCAGGTATCGTTGGTTTAAAACCTAAGGGGGTGGTTTAAAAGGCGGAGAGGGTTGGCGCTGATCCCTGAGACAGGCGGATGTTCAGACGTATATTTTGATCAGCAGGTCGTTCAGCCATTGCCAGCGGAAACGGAACCATCGCCGGGTGCTGCTTTGCTTGCCACCGAAGCGGAGCACGAAGTCACGATAGCCGTGCTTCTTAAATGGGAGTCCGGCGTCCATGAACTCCATGTGGCGGAATCCGTTTTGATGGGCATCCTGGAGGGCTTTCCATACAGCCAGTATACCCGGGTATTGCAAGGCATAGGTCTTTCGCATACCTCCCGAAAACCAGAGATAGGCATTGTTTCCCGAATAGATACAGGCAGAGCCTCCGATAATTTTGTCTTTGTAGCGGACGATGAAAATCTTTGCCTGCCGGCTGTGAATCAGCCGGGTGTCCATGTGTTGGAAAAAGATGATGTTGGGAAAATGTTTACGGATGCGGGACGAATAGAGATGCCTCAGCATATTCGAAAATTCGCGTATCTCTTCTACCGTACGTGCCTCGTCTACTTTTGCTCCGTTTTTCAGGCCTTTTTTGATCTGGCGGATACGGGAGGGGCTGAAACGCTGTTCGGCGTTTTCGATGCCGTGAAGCGAGTTTCGTACCCGCAGCCAGTTGACAGGGAAGTATCTGTTGGACCGGAAATATTTGTAGCCGAACATGGCGTTCTCCAGATTGCGGAATTCTATTAGAAACGAGTTCCGCAAAGCCTCCGTGGTGAGGTGCTCCAGCATTTCGCCGAATATCCTTTCCTTGTCGGCTTCCGCTGTCAGATATTCGCCCGTGCCATAGATTTCGCAGCGTTTGATGAAAGCGGGAGGAAACATGCGGATGCTTTTGCGGATGGCAGCAAGCAGTCGCGCAACAGGTTTTCCGTCTTCCGAAGCCATAATCAGAAGCGGGGTGTAGCCCGGAGTTTCTTCGTAGATCTGAAATAGCTCTTTCGAATGAAACGTATTGGTTCCGGGAAAATCCGGAATCTCACTTCCTTGGTAATATGTAGTCAGTTTTAATGGCATATCGGGACAAATTTACATTTTTTATTTCTCTTTACAACATTTGCAGGGCTTATTTTGTTGAGCTGTCGTTTTGTGACTATCTTTGTGGAGATACTACAATAAAATCCGTTTTTGATTATGTTAGAAGAAATTCTTGAATTCAACAAAAAGTTCGTTGAGAACAGGGGATACGAAAAGTATATCACTAACAAGTATCCTGATAAGAAAATCGCCATCCTTTCCTGTATGGATACCCGCCTGACAGAACTGTTGCCCGCCGCTTTGGGGATTCACAACGGAGACGTAAAGATTATAAAGAATGCCGGTGCCGTCATTTCCCATCCTTTCGGCAGTGTCATCCGTAGTCTGCTGGTGGCCATCATCGAGTTGGGAGTAGAAGAAGTGATGGTCATTGCCCATTCCGATTGCGGTGCTTGCCACATGAACAGCGACGAAATGATAGCTCACATGAAAAAGCGGGGAATCAAGTCCGAAACAATCGACATGATACGCTACTGCGGGGTCGATTTTAATTCGTGGCTGGGCGGATTCGACGATCCGGTGAAGTCCGTCAGGGGCACGGTTCGTTCCATAGAGAACCATCCGCTTATTCCGAAAGATGTCCGGGTGCATGGTTTTATCATCGATTCACTGACCGGCGAGTTGACGAGAGTGGAATAAATTGCCTATCTTTGCGCCCGAATCGCCACGGAGCGCGCCGATTCATGCAAAGTCCTGCAGGGCATACCTTATATAGACGGGCATGCCGGGTGGTACCTCGGTTCGCGTGTGTTTGTGCATTCTATGGTGACTGGCGGTATATTCAAATAATGCAAAGTATAGATACATGGAAAATTTCAGTGAACTAATAAAAAATCGCCGCAGCATGCGGAAATTTACCGGAGAAGAACTTTCTCAGGAAGATGTAGTCGCTTTGCTGAAAGCGGCCCTGATGGCTCCTACTTCAAAGCGCAGTAACAGCTGGCAGTTTATCGCAGTCGATGATAAAAAGTTGCTCGGTGAACTTTCACATTGCAAAGAGCAGGCTTCGGCCTTTATTGCCGATGCGGCTTTGGCCATTGTCGTTACTGCCGATCCCTTGGCGAGCGATGTATGGATTGAGGACGCTTCCATTGCCTCTATTATGATTCAGCTTCAAGCCGAAGACTTGGGGTTGGGAAGTTGCTGGGTGCAGGTGCGTGAGCGATATACTGCCACCGGGATGCCTTCCGATGAATTTGTGCGCGGTGTGCTCGACATTCCTTTGCAGTTGCAGGTGTTGTCCGTCATAGCGATCGGGCATAAAGGGATGGAACGTAAACCCTTTAATGAAGACCATTTGCAATGGGAAAAAATCCATATTAATAAGTTCGGAGGTAAGTAACGGTGAGTGCGGTAAAAGCAAACAATAAAGATACCTACAAAGCCACGGCAGTCACCCTTATTGTGATGGGGGTGCTCTATCTGATCGACAAACTGATACACTTTTCCACTTTGGGGATACCCTGGGTGATGAATAAGGATAATCTTTTGCTTTACACTGCGGTGATTTTCCTGTTTATTAAGCGGGATAAATCCGTCGGCTTGGTATTGCTCGGATTGTGGCTGGTGCTGAACATCGGCCTGATTGTTTCGTTGCTTGGTTCGATGTCCGGTTATCTGCTGCCTTTGGCTTTATTGATAATCGGAGGTATATTGTATTTGATTTCAACACGATGAAAAGAAGTATAGAAGATACGCCGATCGTATTTATCGGTGCCGGAAATCTTGCCACTAATCTGGCAAAAGCCTTATATCGGAAAGGTTTTCGTATCGTACAGGTGTATAGCCGTACGGAAGAGTCGGCCCGCGAGCTGGCACAGAAAGTGGAAGCCGAATATACGACAGACCTCGCAGAGGTGAACCCGTATGCGAAGCTGTATATTGTTTCACTGAAAGATTCCGCCTTTGCCGAACTTCTTCCGGGCATTGTCGAAGGTAAGCGGGAAGAGGCATTGATGGTGCATACGGCAGGTAGCATCCCGATGAATGTCTGGGAAGGACATGTCCCGCATTACGGTGTGTTCTATCCCATGCAGACTTTCAGCAAGCAGAGGGAGGTAGATTTTAAGGAGATTCCTTTCTTCATAGAGGCTTCTTCGGCAGAAGATGCCGCGTTTCTGAAAGCCATTGCCTCTACACTGTCCAACCGTGTGTACGATGCCGACTCGGAGCAGCGTAAAAGTCTCCACTTGGCTGCCGTGTTTACATGTAATTTCACCAATCACATGTATGCCCTTGCTGCCGAGTTGCTTAAGAAATACAATCTGCCGTTTGACGTGATGTTGCCGTTGATTGATGAAACCGCCCGTAAGGTGCACGAACTGGAACCTAAGACGGCCCAGACCGGGCCGGCCATCCGTTATGACGAGAATGTGATCGGCAATCACTTGCGGATGCTTGCCGATGATCCTGCCATGCAGCGGTTATACGAGTTGCTTAGCCGAAGCATTCACGAAAGACAATAATCCCGAAACATTAAATAAAAATGAGCACAATCAATTACGACCTTACCCGGATAAAAGCACTTGCTTTTGATGTAGACGGAGTGCTGAGCGCCAATGTCATCCCTTTGCATCCGTCGGGTGAACCGATGCGTACGGTAAATGTAAAAGACGGTTATGCCATCCAATTGGCCGTAAAAAAAGGGCTTCGTATCGCTATTATTACAGGTGGGCGGAGCGATGTCGTGCGGAAACGTTTTATCGGGTTGGGGGTAGCCGATCTGTACTTCGGCTCTGCGGTGAAGATACACGATTATCGTGGTTTCCGTGACAAACACGGACTTACGGACGAGGAGATACTCTACATGGGCGATGACGTTCCCGATATGGAAGTGATGCGTGAGTGCGGATTGCCCTGCTGTCCCAAAGATGCGGTTCCCGAGGTGAAAGCGATTGCCCGTTACATTTCGTATGCCGATGGAGGATACGGCTGTGGACGCGATGTGGTGGAGCAGGTGCTTAAAGCACAAGGCCAATGGTTGTCCGATGATGCTTTCGGATGGTGATTTCCAGTATATACCTTATTTATTTATCAGTATGCTTGCTAACTTAGATCGTTATAAAATCGTATTGGCCTCTAATTCTCCGCGTCGGAAAGAGCTGATGACGGGCTTGGGTGTCGATTATGTAGTAAAAACTTTGCCTGATGTGGACGAATCTTATCCCGATACGTTGCAAGGTGAAGAGATTCCTCTTTTCATAGCCCGTGAGAAGGCAGCCGCCTATCAGTCGATGATCGGACCGGAAGAGCTTTTGATCACAGCCGATACCATTGTCTGGCATGAAGGCAAAGCGCTCGGTAAACCTGTCGGAAGGCAGGATGCCATAGAGATGTTGCGGAGCCTCTCCGGTAAATCGCACCAAGTGATTACCGGTGTGTGTCTCACTACCCGAGAATGGCAAAAATGTTTCGCTGCCGTGACGGATGTCCGTTTTGCGATTCTTGATGAAGATGAAATCGCTTATTATGTCGATCACTATCAGCCCATGGACAAAGCCGGTTCGTATGGTGTGCAGGAGTGGATCGGTTTTGTCGGAGTAGAATCCATATCCGGCAGCTACTTCAATGTAATGGGACTTCCCATTCAGAAATTATACAGGGAATTGAAACAACTATAGAGAGTGTGCCGAAACTCGTATATACAACGGAGTAGCACAGAGTAGATTTATTCTCTAAAGAACTTTTATAAAAAACTCTGTGTTGCCTTGTGGTGAATTATGCCTTCCTTGTAGGTCGCATGATTCCGTATGGCGGCTCCCTCCGTGGAAGGAGAAGAGTGCCATGCGAAATTGTAGTTTGATCATTTGTTTTCTGTATTTTCTTTCTCCATTTCGATATTGATAATTGTGTTATCCCATTTGTTCATCTTTTGCGTACCCAAATCTACCAGAAAGCCCGGCCAAAATAGAATGTTCCACAGGCAGGCATTGTTAAATGTAGATTCCAGGACAAAAGGAGTCGTTTGGTACCCTTCCTTTTTGGCTACTAGTTGTTTGTCTTCCCTTTTCTTTTTGATTTGTACAGTGACACTATTGTCTTCTTTGATTTCCGCTATTTTCTGTTTGGTCGATGCTTCGTAGATTTTAGTTCCATTCATTCCCGTAAAGGTGATATCTTGTTTGGAACTGCTGAATAATGTACAGCATGATGAAAATGAAATACAGACGGATAGCAATAATAAAATCTTTTTCATAATCTAAGTTTTTAATGTGATATAATTGTTTTCTTTGATATAATTATTTCTTTCGGATCGAGGATGCTCTTCTTCTGTGTGTGCTACTGTGATGGGAGGAACTTTTATTGCCTGTGGCAGGTGTCTTGATCCTGATAAATGGCTTTCAGTAAGCGTGCTCCCAGCAGCGGACGATAATGACCGGGTTCGTAATAATGATGTATGTCGGTTGTGTATTCGTTGATTCCCGTGAAATCCCAGACAGCGGAATTACCCAGTATAGCCTTCAATATTTTTATGTCTTCCCGGCTGGCTTTTTTCTGATAGTAATCCGGACCGATGACGAACTTCAGGTTCGTGTGGTGCTTATCACAGATTTTTTTTATGGAGCGAAGTACCTGAATCTGGCTGGCAAATATAACAGGAAGTTCTTCCATACCCGCATTCGTTCGCTTCTTGAATTCTTTTTCATGACGGCTCCAGTATATTTCGCCATCTTGCGCGATCTCTTTTTCTCTGGGATTGATAAAATTGTTCGTGTAAGGCTCCCTGACGGGATCTCCCGGATTTATAACCCCTTTCATATAAGGAGCATACTTATGTCGGATCAGATAATCTATGTAAGGAATCATTCTGTCCGGATAAAGGAACTCCTGCAGGAATCTCAACTGGAATCCCAATTGGCTGATGCCGGCTGCTTCGGCCGAAAACAGATGATTGTTGCCCGATAAAGGAGCGTTTTTGTCCAGTGATTTTTTATCCAGAACGATTAGTACATTTTTCAGGGGTGCACCTACAGAGTCGAGCAGCTGAAGCTTTTGACGGACGCCGCCCAGGCTTTCTCCGTTGTCATAGAAGCGTACGGCATGGTCGTTCTTATCCAGGTACTTTTCCCATTCTCCTGTCAGGAATGCCATGGTACAGGAGTTGCCGAGTATAAAGGAGTTATAGGCTATCGAATCGCGATTCTGCAGATAATTCTGCCATCCCACATGGGCTTCGTTGAGTAGCATGGGAGAGTCGTCGAATCGTTTGTAGGGGTGTAATACCCTATAAGGATCAAACATAAAATAGACAACCACTATCGGGATCAGCGGCAGGATCAGTAAAAGCAACTTCAGGCAAAAACGTGTCTTGGGGGAGATTCTCGATGAATGATGTAGCATGCGCGTAAAGGGTTTCGGTTAAAATTGTAAATAGATGAAAGTTTCCGTGTCAAATTTGCCTAACATCAGCAGAGCGAATACCAACAGATAGTAGACACTCCACCGTAACCATGCAGGTTGGCGTTCAAGTATTTCCATCAGGTTGTACTTAGATGCATAATATTCGTAGATCAATACTAGTAATAGGGCCGAACCTGCTACGATGCAATTATGATCGCGTATGCCGATGTTCATTTCTTTCCAGGAAGAATGTACCTCGAACGAGATGTTCCGTAAGAAATACCAGGCATCGCTCAGCGATTGTACACGAAAGAATATAAGCGAGAGTGCGAACAATAGATAAGTCCGGACAATCAGCAAGCTGTCGGCCGCATATTTTCCTATATATTGGGGCAGATTATTGCGGAAAGCAGCTGTTTTCATTTCCCAGCAGATAAGGACACCCTGAATCAGGCCGTATATGGCGAAAGTCAATCCGGCCCCATGCCACAAACCCAATGCGAGAAAGGTGATGAGGAGGCTGAAGTAGATTCCCCACTGTCCCCAGTTACGGGTACCGGCGGTTAGCGGTACATAGAGATAATCGCGTACCCAGAAGGAGAGTGACATGTGCCAACGGCGCCAGAAGTCGGCAGTCGAGCGTGCTGCAAACGGGCGGTTGAAGTTAGGCGACAACTTGATGCCGAACATATAGGCCCCTCCGATAGCAATATCCGTATAACCCGAAAAATCGGCATACAGTTCGATAGGGTAGAGTAGGCAAGTCATTAGCAGTTGTACACCCGAGAGGTCATGGATCGAATGAAACATGACATCTGTTTGTGGGGAGATCTGATTGGCTATCAGCAGTTTCTTGATCAGTCCGAGTAAAATATATTTCAGTCCGGTCACCGCGTTTGAGTAGATGAACGGGCGGGGATCTTTCAATTGTGGCAACAGGTCTCCACCCCGTTCGATAGGGCCGGAGAGAAACTTCATGAAGAAAAGCATATAGATCAGGAAATCCACCCAGTTTCTTTCGCTGCGTTGCTCTTGCCAGTACACGTCTGTCAGATAACTGATGGCTTGAAATGTGTAAAATGACATCCCAAGTGGAAAGATGATATCATCTATGACCGTGCCATGAAGAAGGAGCCATCCGCCGATCAGGGCGATGATTCCTGCGATATAGACGGGTTTGGTCTTTTTTCCGGCTTTTGCCCTGCTTTCCATCCATTGTGCCCAAAAGAAGGTGAACAGTGCTACCACTACTGCCGTCAACAGGAAAGGCAGATAGTACCATCCGATGAAAATACAACTGGTTACCAGTAGTATAAGGTTGCGGGCACGGCCTTTGACTGCATAGTAGAGGAAGAAACAGAGGGTAAACAGGGCCAGGAAACTAAAAGAGAGGAACTGCATCGTTTATTCCATTTTGGTTAATAAGGCACTGCACAAATCGCCGACATTCTTGAATTTAATGACCTCCCTGAAATTGAAACGTACTCCGAAATGTTTCTCGATTTGAGCTATAATTTGCATGTGGGTCAGCGAGTCCCAGCCATCTACATCTTTTGAGGTAGATGATTCGTCGATACATACGTTGTCCTTTTTTAAGATATCACGGAAAATGCTTTGTAGTTGTTTTAATACTTCTTCTCGATTCATATTTATTATTGTTTTTAGAGTTTCTTCTCTTTTATCAGTTCGGCAATCTTTTTACGGTCTGTTTTATTACTATTGGTCACCGGAAATTGGGAAATACAATGAATCTGCTTCGGCAGCATGTATTTGGGCAGCTTTTCTTTCAGATATTCTATCAATGCGCTTTGGGTACATTCAGTTGTCTCGACGGCCAGGTGCAATTCGTTACAGATTCCGTCGCAGAGCAACGGAACGGCAGCCACGCTGCAGGGAGTCTTGAAAAACGACTGGGCAGTATATTCTATTTCACTCAGTTCTATCCTGAAACCCTGTATTTTCACCTGATAGTCTTTACGTCCGCAATAAATAATATCCCCGTCGCTATCCAGAATACACAAGTCTCCGGTCCGGTAATAGATTTGTCCGTCGGGACGGTGTATCAGAACCAATGCCGATTTTTCCGGGTCGTCCAGATAACCTTTCATTACCTGCCGGCCGGATACCCAAAGTTCTCCCGTCTCTCCTTGAGGTAGCTCGTTTCCTTCTTCGTCGGCAATGATGGCGCGGATGCCGGGAAATGGTTTTCCGATAGCCACCATTCCGTTGTAATGCTTGCATTTGTCCGAAGCCGGAATACGGTAACAGGTGCAGTAAATCGTAGCCTCGGTCGGTCCGTATAGGTTGATGAACGTTGCGTTGGGTGCCGATTTTCTGAATCGCTCCAACAGCTCGGTTTGCGATGCTTCTGCCGATACTCCCAGATATTTCAGAGAGGGCAGATTGATTTCATCGAAGTAGGGTGAAAGGAGTTGTAGCAGTGAGGGAGTGACAGTGGCAAAGGTCAGTTCATACTTCTCCAGAAGTTCAAACACCTTGAAGTGCTTTACATCCTGATGGCCTACCGTATAAACGGCAGCACCTAAAGTAAGAGGATACAGTAAGGATACAACGGATACATCGAATGTAAGTTCGAACATTTGCAACATGCGATCATGTTCATCCAGATTCCAGTCGAGCGAACTGTATGCCCGGTAAAAGGCGTTCAAGTTAGCCCGTGTGATGGGCACTCCTTTGGGCTCGCCTGTGCTTCCCGATGTAAAAATGATATAAGCGTTCCTTTCTTCGTCCGATGAATGGGACTGCTGTTCTGACAGTGCTTTTCTCGGTAGCCGGTCCGTATCGATGATTCTGAAGTGTCCGGTGCCGAATGCTGACCGGTCAGTGTCACTTGTACAGAGCAAAGTACGCAGTCCGGCCAGAGCGGCTATTTTGAGATTACGCTCTTCCGGGTAGGCAGGATGCAGGATAACATAGGTCTTTCCACTGGCCAGTACTGCCAGAATAGCCGCATAGGTTTCAATCCGGTTTTCCGCTACGATTCCGATTCTTTCATCTTTTATTTCTGATAGCGAATGGGTGATAGAAGCTGTTATTTCACCGAGTTGGGCGTAAGTATAATGTTTATCGTCAATAATGAATGCTTCATTTTCGGGATAACATTGCATGGCGGAAAGAATATCATTGATAATATCCTTCTGGGGAGATGTTGTCATATCCATTAGTTTTTATTCATGTTTTGGGTTTAGGGGTTCTTTATATATCTTCTTGAGATCGTTTATTAAGATGACAGTGAAATGGTCTGATCTCCCTACGCACAATCGATTAAAGAATGTTAATTGTGTGGTACGCACATGCCCGGTCTCGCTTTCCCTTTTTCGGAAGGGGAAATAGCGTTGGCTTCATAGCCGACGACTTTGAATGGGATAGACAACACGATACTTTATTGATACTTACATAAATTCTAATCGGACAGATTTGTCATCTCTATCGGATTGTATAAAAAAACAATGGGGGACGATGAACTAAATAAATATACGGTTTGTTGCTTATTAGTAATTTTATGTTTAACTCTAAAATCTTAGTATTATGAAAAGATTTCTTGTCTTATCATGCAGTGTTGCCATATCGGCACTTTTCTTCCATGCTTGTTCGTCTTCTGATGATTCAATGATCGATGCGCCTCTGACAAGGGCGGATGCAGTTTCGGAGAAGGTCGTTTTCCAAGATGATTTCAACCAGGCAGATAGTATTCCTGATAGAAATAAATGGAGTTTGTGTAAGAAGGGAAGCCCGGCCTGGAGCAAATATTTATCCGAAAGCTATGATCAGGCTTATGTACACGATGGAAAATTAGTGTTGGTTGCCGAAAAAGTGAACGGAGTATATAAGACAGGAGGAGTGCAATCATTGGGTAAAGCGGAATTTCAATATGGTAAGATAGAGATATGCGCCCGTTTCACCAAGACGGCAAAGGGCGGATGGCCTGCCATCTGGATGATGCCTGCCAAACCCGTTTACAGTGGATGGCCTGCTTGCGGTGAAATAGATATTATGGAACAGTTGAATCATGATGGCATTGTATATCAGACAATTCACAGTCATTATAAAAATGATCTGGGATTCACTAAGCCTGTTCCGACAAAAACAGTGTCTTACAATAAAGGGCAATTCAATATATTTGGTATCGAGTGGACTCCCGAAGCTCTTACTTTTAAGGTGAATGGAGCTACTACTTTAGTTTATCCTAACTTGCACTTGGCTGATGAGAGTGTCAAAAAGCAGTGGCCGTTCGACACCTCTTTTTATTTGATTTTAAATTATGCCTTGGGTGGTCCCGGAACTTGGCCCGGTACTATAAAGGATAGTGAATTGCCTGCAAAGATGGAGATTGACTGGGTAAAAGTGAGTCAGCCTACGGGACGTTAACATTGTTAATTCATAATTTTCATTTTTACTTTTCCGGATATAAACAACAAGTCTTTGATATATCAAAGACTTGTTGTTTATATCCAAAGCACTAACTTTAACACTGTGTTAAAACAAACTTTCTACTGTTAGCTTTCAAGATTGCTCAGTCGGTTGATTACCAATAGCATGTCTTGATTGATCGTTTGGGGGTTCTGACAATGTTTCGATAAAGAGAACATAGGATAATTGTTCTTTTGCCAACTTCCGGATCCGGCTTTTTCCTTTTACGTTCCGGTTCATCCGATTGTGGTGTTTGACTTTCCCTGCATCCGAGGGGTTCCGTTAACGGGTTGTTGCGTAGATGTTTTCGTAAATGGGTGTCAAGGCGTCTTTCTCTAATATCCATTGATTGGTACGGGAGTTCATTTTGTATGCATATTGGGCAATCAGTTGATTGTTATTGTCAGTTATGTATATATATTTTTTTGATAGATCGAATGATCCTTTTTCTTTATTCCATACAGAATACTCCACCGATGTTTCGGTCTCGTACCGAGAGATTACGGTCCTCGATTCTGTTTCCCAAGTGTTCTTGAATATGTTCCATGCATAGGTGGATTTCACCGTTTTTTGTTGATCGGTATCGTAGCTGTATTTATACATCTTTACCGGATTCAGTATGCCTGAGGCGGCATCGTTCATTGCATATATTTCACGGCAAACCAACTTTCCTCCTTCCATCGTATCGTTATGGATAAACTGTTTTCCATTGTTGGTTGCACATGCGAATCCGCATACTGAAACTAATGCAGCAGAAGCTAATATTCTTTTGAAAAATGTAATTGTTTTCATATCCTTTATTGTTTAGTTAGTTTATATCTTTCTTTGTTTATTAGACGTGATGGAATCGTATTAAGTTGCACGGATATGAAATTATTTTCAAATTATTTTTTGCAGGGGAAGCTTTAACGGGTATGCTACGTTGTCAGATGGATGATAATAAGCGGGTTATTAAAAAAGATCAGAGTGCCTCAGGAATCTGTTAATTAGTGATAGACTCCTGCCACACTCTGATCATTCTGTTTTTCTTTTTTGTTTTAAATCAGATCGAGAACCAAGGGGATGTCATCCAGGGTGACTCCTTTGCTTGTGATAATCTCCTCGTCTTTACGGAACACTTCAAGGAACAGCTCTTTGCTGCCATATAGTTCTGCGGCTTTGGTATATAGAGAGAGGGTTTTTTCCACGTCTCCCAAAGACCATGCTACATGACCGGCGTTCAGGTAATCTACCGGCATTGGGCTTTGATCAATCACTTTATCATAATACTTCATGGCCTGTTCGCGTTTAGCGATCATGAACGAACACCAACCGATGGCACGCCAGGCTTTGACGCAGTTACTCTCCAGAAAATCAAGTTTAAAGAAGTAGTTCAACGCTTCTTCAAAATTCCACATTTCCGCCAGACAACTACCTATGTAAAAAATCACTTTCGTATCTTCCGGCAACACTTCTTCCACTTTCCGATAATATTTCAAGGCCTCTTTGAATTGCCTGTTGAGGCGATAGCAAGTGCCCAGATGATGGTTGGTCCATACGTTGTTCGATTTCAGGATATCTGCTTTCCGGTAGGCCTTGATGGCTTCGTCATATCGTTTTAGTTTCTGCAAGGAGTAGCCCTGCTTCTGGCAGATTTCTGCTTCTTCTTCATCCATAAGCATATCAACTATCGTATCGTAGGCTTCGGCGGCTTCTTCCCAGTGCTTCTTCTTGAAGTGAAAATTAGCTATGGCTTCCATGGCTTCCGGATTGAATAGAATATCTATCAAATCCGGTTCGTTGTAGAGGCAGATGGACTCTTTGAATAAGTCACGAAATTCCAGTCTCCGGGCATAGAGTTTAAAGAAGCGGTACAGATCGTGCAGATATTGGTTGCTTACCGTATCGGGACGTTCGGAGAACTTCTTTAGCGTTTCGGCTTTCGACTGGTCTGCCAATTCTTCTATCTGCTGATCCGTAAGCTGATTCAGCATCATGTCCCGCTGCGATTGTGGCAATTGCTGCATCGTGAAGAAAAGTGAGTACTTATCGCTGTTGCAGAAGAAACCCGATTGCAGGATGATTTCCAATAGGCTTCCTCCCTCTTTTCCCCGATGACGGAACTCTTTGATCACATCCGATTGCTGCTTGTCGAAAGGATAGAACCAGTTGGAGATCTCTCTGAAGAATGGATAACTCTTGAGTTGTGAGAAAGTGCTCATATATACGTCGGCTCCTTCTAGTTGCAATTCGTTCATTTCACGCAACTTGTCACCCAGTCCCGACTTCTCGATGGCATCTGCCCAGTCAGGATTGGTGTCATCTTTCTCTTCGTCGGACTCTTCGAAGCCGAATTTCATGTTGCGCATAGGCGACATGCTTTTCAGCATTTCGGGGATGATCTCCTCACGCATTTTCTTGTCGATTTTTTCCGTCTCCTGGCTGAGCAGTATCTGGATATGTATGCGTAACAAGTCTCTTTCAAATGCAGTTTCTTCCATCAGCGCTGTGATGCGCAGGTTGATCTCCGGATAGAAAGAGATGCGTGGCGAATAGGCATGCAGGATAAAAGTAATTCCTACCAGGGCTCGTTGGCTGACCTGTACATTGGGATGACGGTAAGCATCTATCAGCCATAAGAGTTTCTTGAGATCGAAACACTCCATCACACTGAGGGTAACGGCGCTTGTGAAGAGGCAAAGATCGTTCACCGGAAGCAGTTCGGACTGAAGCATGGCTTGTGCGGCCGCCACTTCTTCCGCAGTCCAGTTAGTATGGGTCCAGGTTTGCAAAAACAAAGTTCTCAAACTGTCTTCATGGCGTTTCAGCACTTCCTCCATGTTTTGGTCTGAGACGAATCCGCTTACGGCAAGATCGTCATTGAACGATTCGAGCGTATGCATCAGCATCTCCAGAGTGAGGGGGGATACCTCTTCGGAAAGGCGGGTACGGTACTGGTGATAGTAATGGTTCGATACGCTGTCCAGCAACGTAATACGCGCCTGGTCGGTAATCTCGAGTGTGTCGGTCAGCAGTTTCTGATACAGCTTTCTACGATCCGGGTCTTCTACGCCCTGGCGCATGTATTGCAACATGTAGCTGTACGAAGTCTGTATTTGTTCCAGACGGGTACGGAGCGACCATTCGGGGCACTTCCATAGGAATGATTCCAATTGAGTTAATGCTTCCTTCAGGCGTTTTTGCCCGATCAGTCGGAGAATATATTGATATTGTTCATTGATAAGTTGTTCGTTCATAATTTACTTCCGTTTATTGTTTCCAATCCATGTAAGGCGTTTCCATAAACCTTCAAAGGGGCCGTGTTTGAAGTGGCTGAGCCACCAGGAACAAAATGCCATTTGAAGAAGTACAAAAAGGATGCCAAAAAAGAAACTATAAGTAATTCCCAGGAAACGTCCTAGTTCGAAGCCCCAGTGATAGAAAAGGAGGGACCCAATGACGGATTGTCCGATATAGTTTGTCAGGCTCATCTTTCCGTACGAGGTGAAGCGCATCAGAAATCTGCGGTCTTTGATGCGATAAAAAGTGATAAGCAGTCCGCTGACCAGCAGTATCATGAAACTAAGGTTGCTGAGAGAGCTGATGATCAATTGCAGAGGGACCCGTATAGCGTCGCGGGTGATAAACTCCGGCAACATATTATTCAGTCCATACAGAGGAAAGAAACAGATTAACGAGATGCCCAATGCTTTGAGCCAGTGCTGCTCGTTTTGTTCGCTATAAAGAAATAATCCCTTACGTCCCACAAGCATACCGAAGAGGAAGAGGGCAGGGGTCTGCAAGATACGTCCATGTTCCAGTGCCCAGGTCAGGTTGGCGAGTTGCCCTTCCCAGAGATTCATACGGATTGTTTCGAGGAAGGTGCCGTTTTTCTGTACATCGAAGGCAATTCCGAAGTAATGGGAAGCCAGACCGGGACCGGCTACATAATCCGGATTGCAAAGGGCATAGATCACTTTGCACCAGTCTATCGGTTGTATGATGAGCAGAGTGGCGAAGATAGCTATGCTCCGATCGCTGAGACGACAGGACAGGGGAAGTATCAGACCGAGCATGGCGTACATCGTCAGTATCTCACCGGTAAAGAAAGCTGCATTGAACTGCCCGATGATAAAGAGCAGCGCCATTCGCCAGATGAACCGGAGACGAAAGTCTTTGCCGCGGCGTTGCTGATTGTTGTCTTGTATATAGAAACTAAAGCCGAACAGTAGGGCAAATACGGCGTATGCTTTGTTGCTGAAGACAAAAAAGAGTCCGTTCCAGATAGCTTTGTCGGTGAATTTCATCCATTCGCAGGGAACGGTGTCCGGAAAGGAATAGAAGTTGAAATGTTCGATACTGTGTAGGATGATGATGCCCATCACAGCCAGTCCTCTCAATACATCGGCCACGTCTATACGGGCATTGGGTTCGCTGATTTTGTGTTCCATTGGTTATTGTTATTATGATTATTTCAGAATCTTACCTGTACCTGCGCCTGAAACAGATTGCTGTCTTTGCCTTTATTCCGGTCGCAGAAAGTGTATTGTGCTTGCAGCCTGCACTTGGGATAGAACCAATATTGCAGTCCGGCTATATAATTGGTCTGTTTCCTACTGACGGCTTTGTTTGCATTGAAATAGTCATACGAAGCCACAAGGTCGAAATTGCGTAGCATCCGGTAGCATCCGGTGGCATAAAAACCATCACTCTTCACGCCTCCATCCTTTCCGGCCAGATATTCGGAACGGAGGCTGAACGGTGTTGTCGTGATGATGCCTCCTATGCTCCAGCGATTTTTGGTATAGTTTTCTCCTGCCCGGATGCCGGTTATTTCGGAGTCGGCAATGGCGTGTCCGGTCCCTTTGATAAACGAACCACCCACCGACAGCCATTTCAGGGGATTCACCATCAGGTTGCCGATGATATCTTTTTGATTGTTTTTATCCTTGATGTTAAGTCCTTGTCCATTCATTATGGCTAGTTTGTAGCATAGCAGATCATTCAGCAGGCCTCCATGAACCATGGCCCCGATGTCGCGTCCCGATGTCATGCCACAGGCGACATCACTGCCGCTCACCCCTGCCAGATAGCAGACTGACTGAGAATAGCAGTTGATCAGTTCTACGGTAGTGGGCGACAATTCATTTTCGATGGTATAAGGAACCTTAAATTCGCCGATACGCACTTTCAGCCCGGGTAGAATCCGGTAATCGGTGTAAACTTCGAGCAGCATGCCGCCGTTGTAAAAGTCGTACATAAAATCACAGGTCCAGCGGTCCGTGATCTGTCCGTGAGCCATGAAAATGATTCGTTTGATATCGAACGTATTCATTTTTTTTGCTGCATCGTCATAGGTATATCCCAACTGCGCGTATCCGGCCAGAGTGATCCGTTCTTTCAGTGTGTTGACCACTTTATTCAGTGTAGCAGCCTCTTCTTTCTCCTGCGCTTTCAGGGGGCTGCCTGCCAGGAGTATCAGTGCGAATGTTAACAGGAATGTGTTTTTCATCTTTACTTTGTTGTATTTATTGTGGTTTGAGTGTGCCGGGAATGAAGGTGGTATCCACTAAATTTTCTCCCGGATAATAGTCGGGGATTGCCCCTTTACTCTTCAGCCAGGCAATGATTTTTTCTATGTCGTGGTAAGACGGACGGGTAGCAGACCGATAGTCCGGCAAGTTTATCTGCATGGCCGTCTTTTCCTGCAGTCCGAATTCTTTTACTAAAATTTCCGTCCATTCGTTTTGAGGATGGGTTTGCAAGTATTTCACGCCGAGATTGTAGCCGGTGATAAACCGCCTGATCTCTTCGTCTTTTTCCGTGATGGCTTTTTCTGAGAAAACAATTCCGGTGCAACGTAGTCCCATTTCTCTTGTGTTCAGTAATGCTGTATGCCCATTGTTCAGGGCAATTGCCGTTGCCGGTCCGGGTAAGAAAGATGCGGAGATCTGTCCATCCTCCAACATCATCAGCCTCAAGGAGATATTGTTTATTTCAGGTTTGTTCACTTCGCCGGGGTGCAGGCAGGCCTGTTTCATTACTTCGTCTGTGGCATATTCTACAAAGGTATTGCCGGAGACAGAAATATTCTTCCCTTTCAAGTCGTCCGGATTCCTGACATCGCTTTTTTTACTTGCTATCAGACTGAGGCTGCCATCGGTTTCCATAACCAGACGTAAGCGGCTTCCTTTTGCCTGTAACAGAGTTGCACCCGGGTAGTCGGTGAGCATACCATCCAGTTTTCCCGATAAAAAAGCGGCATCGCGGTCAGTTGCCGAAGCATAAGTAATGAAATCGATTTTGATATCCAGTGAGTCATAAATATTCTGACGGACAGCAACCAGAGAAGGCAGTCCATCGAAAGAAGGCATCAGTCCGAAAGTCAGAGTTTGCAGTTCCGGCAAAGCGGAATGCTTCTCTTTCTTTCCTGTGCAGGCTGATAGAGAGAAAAGGAACAGGATACTGAAAAGGAGGCTCTCTCCCCATTTCCGGCTTTTAAAAAAGGCAACTCCGAGCGGGGTTGCCTTTTCTGTCTTATAGTGATTCACTTCAGTCTTATTCCTGGATAGCGGCAATACCCGGAAGAACTTTTCCTTCGATTGCTTCGAGCAGTGCTCCACCGCCTGTAGAAACATAAGATACACCGTCTGCCAGACCGAACTTGTTGACACAAGCTACAGAGTCGCCACCGCCAACGAGTGAGAAAGCACCGTTCTTAGTAGCCTCAACGATAGCTTCGCCTACTGAACGAGAGCCGTGAGTGAAGTTTTCGAATTCGAATACACCTGTCGGACCATTCCAAAGAATTGTCTTAGAATTCTTGATCACTTCGGCAAAGATCTCTTCAGATTTCGGACCGATGTCAAGACCTTCCCATCCGTCAGGAATTTCGTTAACCGGGCAGAATTTAGTATTGGCATCGTTAGAGAAAGCGTCAGCAATCTTAGCGTCAACAGCCAATACCAGATTTACACCTTTGTCTTTGGCTTTCTGCATCAGTTCGCGAGCCAGATCCAGTTTGTCATCTTCGCAGATAGACAGACCGATCTGTCCACCCATTGCTTTGGTGAAAGTGTAAGTCATACCGCCTGTGATGATCAGGTTGTCTACCTTGTTCAGCAGGTTTTCGATGATTTCGATCTTAGAAGATACTTTTGATCCACCCATGATGGCAGTAAACGGACGCTTGATGTCGTTCAATATCTTATCAACGGCTTTCACTTCTTTTTCCATCAGGTAGCCAAACATCTTATTGTTGGTGTCGAAGTATTTAGCGATCAGTGCTGTAGAAGCATGAGCACGGTGAGCTGTACCGAATGCGTCGTTTACGTAGCAGTCTGCATACGAAGCCAATTTCTTGGTAAATTCTTTCTGGCTCTCTTTTACGGCTTTCTTGGCTGCGGCTTTTTCTTCGTCGGTTGCGTCTTCAGCCAATCCTCTTGGTTTGCCTTCTTCTTCAGCGTAGAAGCGAAGGTTTTCAAGCAACAGCACTTCGCCCGGTTGCAGAGCAGCGGCTTTTACAGCAGCTTCTTCGCCCATACAGTCGTTGGCAAACTGAACTTCAACGCCCAGTAACTCTGATACATGCTTAACAATGTGTTTCAGAGAGAATTTGTCAGCAACGCCTTTCGGACGGCCCAGGTGAGAACCGATGATGATGCTACCACCGTCTGCCAGAATCTTCTTCAGGGTAGGAAGTGCAGCACGGATACGAGTGTCGTCTGTAATGTTGAAGTTTTCGTCCAAGGGTACATTGAAGTCCACGCGAACGAATGCCTTTTTACCGGCAAAATTGAAATTGTCAATTGTCTGCATAATACTTTATTTATTTACTTTAAAAGTGTTAGTTTCTTTTATGATGACCGCAAAGTTAGTATTAATTTCTCTTTTTTGCTATGAAATCGTTATTTATTCTTCCTCTTCGGTGTGTCTTTGCTAACTTTATACTTCTCACAGTAATATTTACACATCAATTGTAAACCACAGGTTTCACATTTGGGAGTGCGGGCCTGACAGACGTAACGTCCGTGCAGGATCAGCCAGTGGTGAGCGATGGGAATCAGCTCGTCGGGGATGTTCTTCATCAGTTCTTTTTCTACACTGAACGGGGTGGTGCAGGAATTACCTACCAGTCCGATGCGGTGACTCACGCGGAAGACGTGAGTGTCTACCGCCATGGCAGCTTTGTTGAACACGACGGACTGAATGACATTGGCCGTTTTGCGCCCTACACCGGGCAACTTGATCAGTTCTTCAAGCGTATCGGGTACTTCGCTGTTGAAGTCGTTCACCAGCATGCGTGCCATGCCCACCAGATGTTTCGACTTGTTATTGGGGTAAGATACGCTGCGTATGTACTCGAATATCACCTCCGGTGTGGTAGCAGCCAGTGCTTCCGGTGTGGGGAAATCCTGATAAATTCTAGGGGTGATCATGTTCACCCGCTTGTCTGTACACTGTGCGGAGAGGATAACGGCGATCAGCAGTTCGTACGGGTTGTTGTAATGCAGTTCCGTTTCGGCTACGGGCACATTTTCCTGAAACCAGGCGATTACTTTTTCATAACGTTCTTTCTTTGTCATCTTAGTTTGTTCTTATGATAATGGGGTGCGACTTTCAGGTTGAAATAAAAGGTGGAAACCACCGTCAGGCAAGCTCCGAAGAAGTAAGCCATGTCGAACGAAGTCAGTTGGGCGATATATCCGCCGAGTATCAGGCCGATGCCGATGCCTACATCCCATGAAGTCAGGTAGGTGGAAGTGGCCGTGCCGCGTTGGCTATTAGGGGCCAGATTGACAAACAGGGTATTGAAGGCCGGAAACATGGTGCCGAATCCGACTCCCAGCAACAGAGCCACCATAAAGAAAAGCACATCTGTCAGTTCGGGACTCAGCGACATCAATTTGCCGCAGGCTGCCAGTGTGAAAAAGCAGGCACACACCAGATAGAGTCCCAGGGTGATGACTTGTGTGATACGTCCTTTGTCCACCTGGCGTCCGGAAAACATGCGTGAGACAGCCATGCCCACTGCCATAAAGGTGAAGAACAGCCCGGAGCTGAGTGTGATCCCGATCTCCTTGGCATACATGGCTATATAAGTACTCGTCATGCCGTAGGGAATGGAGAGTAGGAGCAATGCCACTCCCGCAGGTATACCTTTAATTAATACGAACCGGTCCAGTGAAATCGGTTCACGTTTTACCGGTTCCTTAACAGGTGTCTTTACCAGGCAGGCAGCCGCAAATCCCACTGTACCGGAGAGGAGTGAACACAGGAAGATGGTCTCGAACGAACAGGTGTCGTGCATAAAAAGTCCGATCATCGGTCCGAAGCTCATGGCCGTGTTGTTCATCAGTCCGTAGTAGCCTACCGCTTCTCCGCGGCGGGAAGAAGGAGTGATGTCGATTACGATGGTATTACCCGCTACGGTCACCATTCCGAAAGCCAGTCCATGCACCACCCGGAGCATGATGAACAGTGACAGCACCCCGGCAAGGATGTATCCGGCAAAGACGGTGATGAACAGGAAGTAAGCGATCAGGTAGAGTGGCTTGCGTGCCAGTGTGTCCAGCAGATAGCCCGAGAAGGGGCGGATACAGAGTGAAGCTACGGTGTAACAGGATAAAATGACCCCTACGGCTGCATTTCCGGTTTGGAAAATTTCAGTCAGATAGAAAGGCAATACAGGCAGAATCAGATAGAAGGCAAAGTATAAAAGGAAGTTTGCTGCCAGTATCAGAACATAGCTGGGGGTGACAAGCCTATCTTTGGACATAGTATGGTGGTTTTGATTGGACCGCAGAGTAACACAAAGTCTCACAAAGAGCCTCTTTTTAATTTTAAGAAAACCCTGTGAGACTCTGTGTTCATGTCTGCGGCAGTAAAATTTAATAGGCCGCTTCGAACTCCTTCAGGAAACGTGTATCGTTTTCGGAGAACATGCGGAGGTCTTTCACCTGATATTTCAGGTTTGTGATGCGTTCGATACCCATACCCAGAGCATATCCGCTATACACTTTGCTGTCTATTCCGTTGGCATCAAGTACGTTCGGGTCTACCATTCCGCAACCCAAGATTTCCACCCAACCGGTGTGTTTGCAGAAGGGGCAGCCTTTTCCGCCGCAGATGTTACAGCTGATATCCATTTCGGCGCTGGGTTCTGTGAACGGGAAGTACGACGGACGCAGGCGAATCTTCGTATCGGCACCGAACATCTCTTTGGCGAAGAGTAGCAACACTTGTTTCAGGTCGGTGAAAGATACATTGCGGTCTACGTACAGCGCTTCTACCTGGTGGAAGAAACAGTGTGCACGATAGCTGATAGCTTCGTTACGGTAAACGCGTCCCGGACAGATGATACGGATAGGTGGTTGCGAAACCTCCATCACACGGCTCTGTACCGATGAGGTGTGTGTGCGCAGTAGTACGTCGGGATGGGATTCGATGAAGAATGTGTCTTGCATGTCTCGTGCCGGATGGTCTTCGGCAAAGTTGAGTGCGGAGAACACATGCCAGTCATCTTCTATTTCCGGACCTTCGGCAATGTTGAATCCCAGACGGGCAAAGATGTCAATGATTTCGTTGCGCACAATGGAAAGCGGATGGCGTGTGCCCAGCTCCACGGGATAAGCCGAACGGGTCAGGTCGAGATCGTCCTGTCCGTTGTCCTGGTTGTCGAACTGTTCTTTCAGTGCGTTGATTTTTTCTTGTGCTTTTGTTTTCAGCTCGTTGAGCTTCATGCCGACTTCTTTTTTCTGTTCGGCAGCCACATTGCGGAAATCTGCCATCAAGTCATTGATGGCTCCTTTCTTGCTGAGGTATTTGATGCGCAGAACTTCGAGTTCTTCGGCATTGGCGGCTTTCAAGGCCCCCACCTCTTCAAGAAGTTGATTAATCTTAGCTATCATATCTTGCGATTTATTGTTATTCGATTTTCGTTAAATTGCTGCAAAAGTAACAATAATATTGCAATCAAAGAGGATAGAAAGAAATAAAATGTGTCGGTTGGTTGCCTCTTGCCGATCTTTAGGCTTTCTCTTTCTTTATTTGTATATGATAATCGGAGGTGGAGAGATGTTTTCTCTTCCTCATGCAGTAGGTGTTGTAATCGCTCGTCTGTCTTTTATGATAACGTACATCTTCTTGTGTAAGAGGGTGCTTTCTTTCACTAGTGAATCTCTTTTTTATCATAACGGGTTACTGTAGTTGTTCCTATCATAAACTGCATGCCGGTCCTGTCCGTCGTTATCGCATCACCGAAGTCAGCTAGGAGGCGCTGATGAAATGTTTTCAGCGTTGGAGAAAACGTCGGGGATACCTTCATTGAGCCGTACGGACCTCGTGTGAATGTTAAAAGATAGGACTATGCGATTATTTTATTTACAAATGATTCGTTATTATGTAATAAATGATTAATTTAGCGGGTGCAGAAGGGTGATTGGGTGAACCGTCCGTTAATACTATTATTATGTAAATTGCGAGTGCTTCGTACTCTGCATCTGATTTCTGCAAACCTTAAATTGTATCGATATGGCCGATTGGAAGTCAGTAAAAAGTATATCTGATAAATATGGAATCAGTGTAGAGAGAGTGATAGCGTGGGTACGTGAAAGCCAAATCACCACTTCCGTTGTGGGCAGCGTGGTGCTGATTGATGACGGGAGCGTGTGCGAATTGGTAGAGAAAGAAAAACGGTTGGCGCACCTGAAAACCAATTACGAGCAACTTTGCGCGAAGTTTGAGCAGCGCATCGAGGCGGAACTGCGTGCAGACGAAGATGCCGGACTCAAGATGCGTCTTCTGGATGATTTCCTCCCCGTTCTGCACCGACTACTCTGCGTGATGATTGACAAGCTGAACACCGAAGATCGAAAACTGTTCAACAGTGCCTTCACAGCCGCCCCTCTGTATCGGATAGCTCGGGAAATGGGATTTGAGTCTGTAAAAGACTACCTCATAGCGTACAGGAAGGTGACCAGGAGGCTGCCCGAAAGCTCGGACGAACTTATCAAGCGTCTCCAAACCGACCTTGAACGAAGCCGCGACTCTTTTAAGGAAATGGAGCATACGCTGCTGAGAGCAAGGCAGAACCATGAAGACGCTAATCGGATGTGCAGTGACCTGCGCGACAAGGAGATATATTACATTGAACGGTGCGAACGGCTGAAAGAGAAAAACCGGGAGAACGAGAAGCGCGTAGAGAGACTCAAAAAACGACTTCTCAAATGGGAAAAGTGCCCAAACGTGGGGGAGGCCGGAAACACCGGAGAGGATGAAAGCCTGCAGGAACTGTCGGACGAGGTGGGGAATTTGCATATCCGTGAAATGGAACTGCGGGCTCAGCGCCGGGAACTGATTACGAGGGTCGCCCGTCTGGAGAGGGAAATGTATAAATACAATAGCACGGAAAACAGCTTCAAAAGCAGACTGGGCGAAAAGGGCGCTTGGAGGAAAATCGAGAGCGAATTTGAAAGGTGTGCCCGAACATATTTTGGTAGAGACGTGGAGGTGGTGTCGCGGAAGGAAGCGCAGGAAATACGGCAGCTCCAGATAAAAGCGCTGGTAGACGAAAACTATGCTCAAAGCGGGGCGTGGAAAGAGATGATGGCGGCGACGGAGGCGAAGTTCAGGATGCCCGGGGAGACAATGCCGGATGCCGGGAAGCTGGAAAACGAAGAGGTCGAAACCGGAACTGAGCCGGCGGCCAAAGACGAAGTGGAGATGATAATAGAAGGTATAGCGAGCTTAGACGAAATGGGGGCATCGCTGGACAGATATAAGAAAGAAACCAGCGAGATGATCGAAAAATATAAGGCGAACGAGGAAAAAACGGAGGGCTTCTGGAATAGACTCCGTTCCATGTTTCGTTAACTCTAATAACTAACACTACCTCCTTCGTTTTTTGTCCTGTTTCGTATATAGTGTTGTATACCGGTATACTCTGTGGTAAATCCTGGAAAAACAAAATGGGGAAGTCCTCACGGATTTCCCCACTTTAATGATGAAATATTTACTATTTTTATTAATTGGGTGTGGAGAGTATCGGACTCGAACCGATCACCTTAACACTGCCAGTGTTACGCTCTAGCCAGATGAGCTAACCCCCCATGCTCTTAATGATAACGTTTGCGAACGTTTATCTGTTTTGGTGCTGCAAATATAATGTATTATTCTGAAATAATTGCTATGTTTGCGGAAATAATCAACTTAAAGATAAAAAATATGCTGATATACAATACCACTTTTCAGGTGGACGACGAAGTTCATGATAATTTTTTGATCTGGATCAAAGAGAGTTATATTCCTGAAGTAGAGAAACACGGTGCTCTCCGTGCTCCGCGCATCTGTCGTGTGTTGAGTCATCGTGACGAAGGTACTTCCTATTCGCTCCAATGGGAGGTGGACGATTCTGGCGTGCTGCATCGTTGGCATCAGGATCAGGGTGCGCGGCTCAACCAAGAGCTGGTGAAGATATTTAAGGATAAAGTAGTCGGATTTCCCACATTGATGGAGGTATTGGAGTGATTCAGCCGGTAAAAGAAAAGATTATTCTGGGCATTGATCCCGGTACTACGATTATGGGATACGGAGTGCTCCGTGTTTGCGGGACAAGACCCGAGATGATCGCTATGGGAATCATCGATTTGCGGAAGTTCGGCAACCATTACCTCAAACTTCGTCATATCCACGAACGGGTGCTTAGTATTATCGAAAGTTACTTGCCCGATGAACTGGCAATTGAAGCTCCTTTTTTCGGGAAAAACGTGCAGTCGATGCTGAAGCTCGGACGTGCTCAGGGAGTAGCGATGGCGGCTGCGTTGAGCCGTGATATTCCTATTACTGAATATGCCCCGCTGAAAATAAAGATGGCCATCACCGGCAACGGGCAGGCCTCTAAAGAACAAGTGGCGGATATGTTGCAACGCATGCTGCATTTTGCCAAAGAGGATATGCCTGTTTTTATGGATGCTACCGACGGATTGGCAGCTGCTTATTGTCATTTCCTGCAGATGGGGCGTCCGGTAATGGAGAAAGGGTATAGCGGTTGGAAAGATTTTATAGCCAAAAATCCCGAAAGAGTAAAGTAGCGACGGATTCTGAACTTAGACAATAAGTAGATAACAATATATATAATAGAGAGAAAAACATGAAAATGAACTATCTTGCCTTTATCGGAGTGACAGCGGCTACAGCTGTAGTGAGTTGTACTCCCGCCAAGAAAGAATATGCGTCTTACGAATTATATCCGGTACGTTCGGGTAGCCTCACGGAGATGGAATATTCACCGGAGTCTACCAAGTTTACCCTTTGGGCGCCTACTGCCGATGAAGTCCGTCTGATGTTGTTCGACTCGGGTGAAGGTGGGCATGCTTACGAAACCATTCCTATGGAACCGGGTGAAGAAGGCACTTGGATGGCAACGGTCAGAAAGGATCTGATGGGGAAGTTCTACACATTCAATGTCAAGGTAAACGATAAATGGATGGGTGATACACCCGGTATCAATGCCAAAGCGGTAGGGGTGAACGGAAAACGTGCGGCCATTATCAACTTGAAGTCCACCGATCCACAAGGTTGGGAGACAGATCAGCGACCGCCGTTGAAATCACCGGCTGATGCGATCATTTATGAAATGCACCATCGTGATTTTTCAGTAGATTCTACATCAGGGATTCAGCATAAGGGAAAATTTTTGGCATTGACAGAACATGGTACGATGAACTCTGCCAAATTGCTGACCGGAATCGATCATCTGATCGAGCTGGGAGTAACACACGTCCATTTGCTTCCGTCTTATGATTATGCTTCGGTAGACGAAACCAAGCTGGATGAAAATAAATACAACTGGGGATATGATCCGCAGAATTACAATGTACCCGATGGTTCGTATGCTACCGATCCTTACGATCCGGCTGTCCGCATCCGCGAGTTTAAGCAGATGGTACAGGCACTGCACAAAGCCGGTATACGGGTAGTGCTCGATGTGGTATACAATCATACATACAACACCGATGGCAGTAACTTCGAACGTACGGTACCTGGATATTTTTATCGCCAGAAGCCGGATGGTTCGTTGGCCAATGGTTCGGCTTGTGGTAACGAGACGGCAAGCAACCGGCCTATGATGCGTAAATATATGATTGAATCCGTGCTTCACTGGATCAAGGAATACCATATCGATGGTTTCCGCTTCGACCTGATGGGCATTCACGACATCGAGACGATGAATGAAATCCGTAAGGCGGTCAGTGCTGTAGATCCTTCTATCATTATTTATGGTGAAGGTTGGGCAGCGGAAGCACCTCAGTATCCGGGTGATTCGCTGGCAATGAAGGTCAATACCTGTAAAATGCCGGGTATTGCCGCCTTTTCCGATGAAATGCGTGATGCGTTGCGTGGTCCTTTTAATGATAATCATAAGGGAGCGTTCCTTGCCGGGATCCCCGGGGAAGAAGAGAGCATTAAGTTTGGTATTGTAGGAGCTGTCAGTCACCCTCAAGTCAACAATGATTCGGTGAATTACAGTAAAGCTCCTTGGGCTTCCCAGCCTACTCAGATGATCAGTTACGTATCCTGCCACGATGATATGTGCTTGGTAGATCGCTTGAAGTCGAGTATCCCCGGCATCACACCCGAACAACTCGTACGACTTGACAAACTGGCGCAGACGGCAGTGCTGACTTCGCAAGGTATTCCGTTCATCTATGCCGGAGAAGAGGTGATGCGTGACAAGAAAGGGGTGCATAATAGTTTTGAGAGTCCCGATTCTATTAATGCCATTGATTGGAACCGAAAGACAACTCACGAAGATGTGTTCGCCTATTATAAGCGTTTGATCAGTATTCGTAAAGCCCATCCCGCTTTCCGTATGGGAGATGCCGAGATGGTACGTAAGTACCTGGAATTCCTCCCGGTAGATGGTGGTAATCTGGTGGCTTTCCGCTTGAAAGACCGCGCTAACGGAGATACTTGGGACAACATTATCGTGGCACTTAATGCCCGTTCTGTTCCTGCCAAACTGGCGATACCCGAAGGTAAATACACTGTTGTATGCAGAGATGGTGTGATTGATGAAAGAGGGTTGGGCTCGTTATACGGACCTGAGGTGACGGTTCCGGCACAGTCTGCACTGATCATTCATCAGTAGGGAGTGTTGCGAAAAAAAATCATCACGGATTACACTGATTCACACAGATAAAAAATAAATGACTGATGGTCAATGTAAAATTCTGTGGCAATTGATGTAATCCGTGGTGATTTCTGACTATAATAACTTTTGTTGATATACAAAACCAATATAAAGTTAACCTAAATTGATTATCTCTAAAATACTGTTCTGAATGTCGAGGGATGTGTGTTTATAGAGCTATTTTAAATTATCTGTATAATGAAATTCATAAGGAAGTTTCCGGTGGCCGATGCGGATAGTCTGGAAAGTCCCCAAAAGTTTGAGGGCTTCTTTCTTGATTATTATCCCCGGGTCAAAGGATTCATTAATGGCTTGTTACAGGATGCTGAAGAGGCGGAAGATCTTTCGCAGGATATATTTATGTCATTGTGGCAGAACAGGGGAAATCTAAAGCAGATAGACAGCTTGGATGCATACCTGTTCCGTATAGCCCGGAATGCGGTTTTCCGGTACATCGAGCGCTCTTTGTTATTTAAAAATTATCAATCCAGGCAGTTATCGGATGATAACTCCGATCTGTATGAAATAGAATCGGAACTGAACGCGAAAGAATTAGAACTGATTATAGCCATCGCTGTTGAAAGAATGCCTTCTCAAAGAAGAAAGATTTATCAGATGAGCCGCGAACAGGGGCTTAGTAATGAAAATATAGCCCGTGAACTGAACATTAGCAAGCGTACAGTTGAGAATCATCTGACCCAGGCTTTGGCTGATATACGTAAGATATTGTTTTGGGTCATTATGGCTACTTTCGTATAAACTTAACAAGCTATATAAAAAAAAGTGTTCTTTGAACTGTGTGTGTTTGGCGGGTTACGTATCTTATATATATAATCCATAAAACATACTATGTCTGACGCATACAAAATCATACACAACTTTATGGCCTTCATAGCCAGTCCGGACCTTAAAAATAAAGTGTGGACATGGCTTCTTGATCCTTCCGGCAAACAACGGAAAGAAGAAGCGCTTCTTCAGATATGGGACGAATATCGTCCTGAAGCAGATGCCGGTACCCGGCATTCTTTACGTAAGTTTCAAAAAAGAGCGGGGCTTTCTTCTGCCCGGCCGGCCTATCTACATCGGTGGGCGCATATAGCAGCTATTCTTCTTATCCCGTTAATATCTATTATAACGGCCTATATATATGTGGAACATCACACGCAGGAAGTCCGTTTTGTAGAATGTATCGTTCCCAAGGGAGAGCAAAAACAGATCACGTTACCGGATGGTTCGATCATCACCCTGAATTCGGGATCCATATTTCTATATCCTACGCAATTTACCGGCGATACCCGTTCTGTATATCTTTCCGGAGAAGGGCACTTTACGGTAGCCCCTAATAAGAAACTTCCTTTTGTGGTGGCAACTAACCATCTGGACATTTGTGTACTGGGTACTCAGTTTAATTTGCAGGCATATCCTTTTGATAGAAGGACAATTACCACATTGGAGTCCGGTTCTGTTGCTGTAAGAAAGAAAAACCAGCCTAACAATTTTATTACCTTAGAACCCAATCAGCAGCTTGATTACGAAAATCGGAGTGGTAGATTCAACAAAACAGATATAGACGCTTCTGTTTATTCGGGTTGGACAAAGGGAGAAATGAACTTTATTTCCCAGTCACTCAGGGAAATCCTGAGAACACTGGAAAGAAGCTATGCAGTATCTATTCAGCTATCGTCTGATCTGATGGAGTCGAATCGGATCAATTCGGACCTTTATACAATAAAGTTTAAGCGTCGTGATGATATTTTCCATGTTTTGGATATTGTAACAAAAACAGTAGGAGGTATCACCTATAAAGTGGAGAAGGACGAATCCATATCTATTTGTCCATTAAAGTAAAGGAAAGGAGAACAATCATATGCAAAAAAGGGAACCGGAAACAAATTACCACACCCATTTCCGATCCCCGAAATCAATCAAAAACTTTTTAACCTTTAGAGACTTTAAACAGTATTAATTGATTAACTCACAAAATTATGAAATTAAAAATCAAATTAAGGAATATTCTATCCGTAAAAATTCATAAAATAGTTCTTTTACTTCTCGCTTTATGCATTTATAACACTGCGTACGGGCAAAATCAGCGGATAAGCGTGTATGGCAACAATCAGTCTTTGCAAAAAGTATTCGAACAAATTGAGGAGCAGACTCAATTGAGTATTACATACAATCAGACCAGACTGGATGTAAATAGGAAGATTAAAGGAAACTTTGTAGACAAGGAACTGTCTTTTGTAATGGATGCTCTTTTGAAGAATACCGGTTTTACTTGCCGTTATGAGGCTGAGCATATAGTCATTACTCCTGTTGAGCAGAAGAAAGAGAAAGCTGCTGCCGGGCAAGCTACTCAGATGAAAAAGATAACGGGTAAAGTGACGGGCGTTACCGGCGAACCTCTTATAGGAGCGAATGTGCTTGCCGTAGGCGGTAAGCAGGCCACGATTACCAATCTTGAGGGAGAATTTTCATTGGAGGTCTCTGACAACAGTAAGTTGCAGGTTACCTATATCGGTTATTTGCCTCAGGAGGTCAGTACCAATGGAAAAACTCATTTCGTCATTCAGTTGAAAGAAGATTCACAATTGATGGATGAAGTAGTGGTTGTCGGCTTCGGAACACAAAAGAAGATCAATCTGACGGGAGCAGTTACAGCAGTTAATATACAGGAAACATTGGGAGATCGTCCGATAACAAATGTTACGGCAGCTTTGCAAGGGGTGGTTCCGGGATTAAAAATAGAGGGAACGACCGGTACTCCAGGTGACAATCTATCATACAATATTCGAGGAACCACTTCTATCAACGGTGGTGGTCCGCTGGTGTTGGTCAATAATGTACCGATGGATATCAATATGATCGATCCGCAGGATATTGAGTCGGTTTCGGTCTTGAAAGATGCCGCTTCTGCAGCTATCTACGGAGCACGTGCTGCGTTTGGAGTAATCTTGATTACCACCAAGCAAGGTAAAAAGGACATGGCTCCTAAATTCAATTATAATAATAATTTCTCGTTTTCGAAAGCATTGGAGCTGCCACAAAAAGCCGGTCCGTTGGAGTCCATCTTGGCATATAAAGAGATGGGATGGCCCAATGACACGTATGTAGACGGTAAGAATATTCCTCAATGGGAGACGTATATACGTGATTATATGGCTAATCCTTCCCAATATCCCAATGGATATGTATTCGATGAAGATGGGAACCTGTTTCTGATGAGAGAGAACGATATGTTTGCCGATATGATGGATAATTATGGCTTTATGCAAAATCATAGTTTTTCAGTTTCGGGAGGAAGTTCAAGAACGAATTATCGTATCGGTTTGGGATACACCAATGAAGACGGAATCCTTATTACTGATAAAGACAGGTATGAGCGTGCCAATCTCTCAAGTTTCCTGAGTGTGGAGGTCAACAAATGGCTGACCACTCAATTGGATATACGGTATGCCAATTCTACCCAGAACAAAGTGGAGCAAGGCGGTAGAAACGGAATTTGGGGAAGTGCCATGCAACTTCCTTCTTATCAGAATATATCGCCTTATGAAGAGGATGGTATTATTTATCCGGCTGAAACTTCCGCTACTTACATCCGTTATGGGGAACCACGCATTGTTAAAAAGACGGATCTCCGGGCTTTGGGACGTATCATCATTTCGCCTCTGAAAAACTTGAAGATAACAGGTGAATATACGTACAACCGGGTGACGAACTACAACCGCATGTATGTGAACCAGTATAAATACATCGGAATGAACTTTACCGGTGTCCTGAATAACACGGAAAATACACGGTATGCGCTGACACAGGGATTTACTAACTATAATGCAATCAATATATTTGCTAATTACGACTTTTCAATAGGTAATCATCATATAAGTGCTATGGGTGGATTCAACCAGGAAGAGAATCATGCGGAATCGCAGTGGACGGAAAGGAAAGATGTATTGTTGAGTAACCTGCCGTCCATATCGGGAGCTACCGGGACCACAACGGCAACGGATACCTTTAACGAATATGCCCTCAGAGGACTCTTTTACCGTGTGAATTATTCGTACAAGGATCGCTACATGCTTGAAGCTAACGGACGATATGACGGAACTTCACGATTCCCTAAAAACAACCGTTTTGGATTCTTCCCATCTTTCTCGGCAGGTTGGCGCATTTCGGAAGAACCTTTTATGACAGCGACACGCGATGTTCTATCCAACTTTAAATTTCGTGCTTCGTGGGGATCGATCGGAAATCAGATCATCTTGCTGGCAGACGGCTCACCGGACAATTATCCGTATATACCGGAGATGGCTCCGGGGCTTACCAATTGGCTGGTAGACGGTCAAAGACCTACGACTTTGTCCACTCCGCCTATGGTCAGCAGTGCGTTCACCTGGGAAAAAGTATATACGCTCGATTTCGGTGTTGACTTCGGATTTTTTGATAATCGCCTGAATGGTACTTTCGATTGGTATCGGCGTGATACAAAAGGTATGCTGGCACCGGGAATGGATTTGCCGTGGGTTGTGGGAGTGGCTGCTGCCAAGCAGAATGCTGCGAATTTGAAAACTTATGGTTGGGAACTGGAATTGAACTGGAGAGACCGTATCAAAGATTTCAATTACCGTATCGGATTCAATCTTTATGATTCGCAGAGTGAAATTACCAAGTTTAACAACGAGACCAATTTGCTGGGCACCTATCGCAAAGGGCAGAAGATTGGTGAAATATGGGGATATGTAACCGATCGTTTTTATAGAGAAGATGATTTCAATGCCGACGGAACGCTTAAAGAAGGCATTCCTATTCCTAAAGGAGTAGGGAAAGTATATCCGGGTGATATACTTTATAAAAACTTTGATGATGATGCCAGCACTATATGGAGTGGAAAAGGAACAGCGGACGATCCGGGCGACCAACGTATCATCGGTAACTCTACACCTCGCTTCCATTATGGCATCAATGCAGGTTTGAGTTGGAAAGGGTTCGACCTTTCTGTCTTTCTTCGTGGTGTGGGCAAACGTGACTTTTGGCGTACCGATCAGATTGCATGGCCTACCGGAACGTGGGGAAGTCTGTTTAAGGAAACCCTTGACTTCTGGACACCGGAGCATACGGATGCCTATTTCCCAAGGGTATATGCAAACAACGGTGTGAATACTGCTTCGAACCGCTGGAAGCAGACCAAATATCTGGCTAATGCGGCTTACTTGAAATTGCAAAATATCACCTTATCCTATACTTTGCCTAAAACCTGGGCTAAGCAGATTTGCTTCGATGAGGTCAAGGTATTTTTCAGTGGAGAAAACCTTCACACATGGGATCACTTGCCGGAAGGTCTGGAGTCTGATATGCTTTCGAAAGGAGCATGGGAATATCCGTTTATGAAGAAGTTTTCACTTGGATTTAATGTCACATTCTAAATAACCGAAATAGTATGAAGAAATATACATTTGCCCTGTTTATATTCTGTGTGATCGCTTTTACCGGTTGCCTGAACAATGATTTTATGGAAAGGTATCCGTTGGGCAACCCGACGGAAGAGACTGCCTTTGTGACGTATGACAACTTCAAGGCATACGCCTGGGGATTGTATGAGACACTGCCGAAATTAGGATACGGTGATACCTCGACAGATGATATCTCGTACAATCAGACTCGTGGAAGCAGTGAGAGCAACTGGATCAGAGGACTGGTCACTGTACCCGATAAGCGGAATGATACAGCATGGGACTATTATGCCTTTATTCGTCGTGTCAATCTGATGTTGGGGCGGATAGACAGCTCTCAGATGACTGAAGCCGAGAAAGCACATTGGAAAAGTGTCGGATATTTCTTTCGTTCATATCGCTACTTCTCATTGCTGTCTGCTTATGGTGGAGTACCTTGGATAGACCGTGTGCTGAGTGATAACGATACAGAGCTGATTAATGGGCCCCGTGCATCCAGAGATGAAATTGCGAAGCATATTCTTGAAGACCTGCAATATGCCGAACAGCATATTAATGTTAACGGAGATGGTAATAATACGATTAATAGAGCAGTCGTTCAAGCCTTTATATCACGATTCTGTCTTTTTGAGGGTACATGGAGGAAATATCACGGATTGAATGATGCCGAAACTTATCTGAAAGAATGTAAGCGGGTGTCTGCCGAAGTTATGAATAGTTTCCCCGAGATTTGCAGCAACTACGATGATCTTTTTTGTTCGCTTGAATTGAAGGATGTCCCCGGAGTCATACTCTATCGGGAGTTCTCGAATGCGGAAAACGTAATACATGCTACTAGTATCGGAGGAACCACAGGAGCCTCGTACTATAATCCGACCCGTGACTTGGTGGACAGTTATCTCTGTTCGGATGGTAAAACCCGTTGGAATAGTCCGTTATATAAGGGAGACAAAGATATGTATGACGAGTTTAGTTGCCGGGATCACCGACTCTGGTTGCAAGTGACTCCTCCGTACAGAATAGACCGTTCGGCTTCTACCGATGCCTGGGGTAATAAATGGCAATTTACCGAAGTTGCCAAGGACAGAAGTTTCATCGATAGCTTGAATATTCGTTTGGGAATAGGCTATGGCAGTGCTAAAGAGAGACAGAAAACTTTACCTTTCCGTCAAGGCTATGACGGGGGGATCCTGGGAGCAGTCCCGCATTTCGATTTTTATTTGGAGAATCAGCCTTGGTACAAGTCAGCTTTCGGCTATAATAACTGGAAATATTATTGTACGTATCTGTCAATGGGATCACAGCGAAATGAAGAGACCGATATGCCACTGTTCAGGGTGGAAGAGGTGATGCTGAATTATGCTGAAGCAATGTGTGAATTAGGTGAATTCGATCAGTCGGTAGCCGATCGGACGGTAAATAAATTGCGTAGCCGTGCTAACGTGGCTCCTATGAAGGTGGCGGAAATTAACGACAGTTTCGATCCTAAACGTGATTTGGGTAACCCTGCTTATCCGGGTGATTATGCCGTAAATCCCTTATTGTGGGAGATTCGCCGCGAACGCCGCATTGAATTGTTTTCCGAAGGATTCAGGTTCGACGATTTGCGGAGATGGAAGAAGTGTCATTATGCATTGAAGAAGAAACTGGGCATGTACGTCAAAGCATCGGATTTTCCGGCCGGAACAAAAGTGACAGTCGATGGTGGAGGAACCGAAGGCTATCTTGAATTTCATCCTGCACAGAACCATACTTGGCCTGATTATTATTACCTGAATCCTATTCCCCGCAATGAAAGGGTGCTGAATCCTCAGCTTGAACAGAATCCGGGTTGGGATGACGGAATAAAGTAGGAAATGTTTGATTGACAAATGGTTTTAACCGTGTGATAAAAAACTGTCCGGAGAAAATCTTATCTTTGGACAGTTTTTGCACTCAAAATACTACATTTAAATGAAATACCTGATTTTAATACTACTTTCCCTGTGTTCATATTCCATCGACTTGTCCGGACAAATCATCATGCCTACCCCCGGTAAAATAGAGAGGGCAGACGGCCGGTTACGGCTTCAAGGTAAAATACGAATGTACGCAGAGGAGTCTCCCGGCTCTTTCATACGTTTGTTTTATGAAAAACTGGTGCCCGAAAGCGCCGTGGAATGGTGCAAAGAGGAGGTAAACAGCCACATCTCCTGGAAAAAAGATGTTACTTTGCCGGCAGAAGGTTATTGCATCCGTGTGACGCCTGAGCGAATAATTGTCCGGGCAGCGGATGATGCCGGCTTTATCTATGCCATTCAAAGTCTGAGGCAATGGAACACGGGTGAGGAAAGAGGACTGATATTTCCTTGTGTCGAGATCACCGACTTTCCACGGGTGAAATGGCGCAGCTTTATGCTGGATTCCGGACGCCAGTATCAGAAAGTGTCTACGATCAAGAAATATATCGACATGGCTTCGATGCTGAAGATGAATTACTTTCATTGGCATCTGACCGAAGGACTTGGCTGGCGCATCGAAATAAAACGCTATCCGTTCTTGACCCGTATAGGAGCTTTTGTAGGGCAGGGGCCGGAACAGCAGGGCTTCTACTCCCAAGAAGAGGTGAAAGAGATCATCGGCTATGCGGCGGACCGGGGCATTACGGTTGTTCCCGAGATTGACATGCCCGGACATGCCGAAGCGGCACTTAATGCATATCCCCGGCTGGGATGTTTCAATGTTGCGGTAAAGGTTCCCCAAAGCGGATTTACGCAGAATATATTTTGTGCGGGAAAAGACAGTACACTCATCTTCCTGAAGAATGTGTTGGACGAAGTATGCCGGATGTTTCCGTCCGCTTATATTCATCTCGGAGGCGACGAAGCACCTAAAGGGAATTGGGATAAATGTCCCGATTGCCGGTCACGGATTGAAAAAGAAAAACTAAAAGACAGTCATGACCTACAATTGTGGTTTTCGGCCCGGATGGCCGATTATCTGAAACAAAAAGGGAGGAAGGCCATCTTTTGGGGAGATGTGATTTACAAAGACGGCTATCCCTTGCCGGACAATGTGGTGATACAGTGGTGGAACTGGAGAGGACACCGGGATCTGGCCTTGAAGAATGCCATCAGACATAATTATCCGGTGATTTGCGGTACAAACTATTATACGTATCTGAACTTCCCGCTTACCCCCTGGAAGGGATATACTCAAGCTCGCACTTTCGATCTGGAAGATGTGTATTTGCGTAATCCTTCTTATAGGCCCCGGGAGGAAAATCCGCTTATTCTCGGAATGAGTTCTGCCTTGTGGACGGACGACGGGGTGACGGAAAGCATGATCGATCGTCGGGTCTTTCCGCGTATTCTCGCACTTGCCGAGCAGATGTGGCATTCCGGCAATCCGGAAAATTTTGATGAGTTTTATGGTAAAGTACTCTCTAAGCAACTGTGGTTTGAACAGCAGGGGTATTCATTCGGGCCTGCATTGAAGGAAGATGCGGGTACAAATTATAAATGGGACTAAAAAAAGAAACTAATCATGAAAAGAATAGAAATCTATATCGGACTGTCCGTTTTCGCTTTATCGGCCAAAAGCCAGGTGAAAGAATCTCGACCCAATGTCATATATATCATAATGGATGATCTGGGCTACGGGGATATCGGTTGTTATGGTTCGGAGAAAATAGAAACACCGAACATCGATCGGTTGTATAAGGATGGCATCAGTTTCACACAGCATTACACAGGTTCACCCGTTTCGGCACCCGCCCGCTGTGTGTTGATGACAGGTATGCACTCGGGACATGCGCAAATCCGGGCTAATGATGAAATGGCTTATCGGGGCGCTATCATGAATTACGACTCCATGTATGTACATCCCGGTTTGGAGGGGCAGTATCCTTTGAAAGCCCATACTATGACTCTCGGAAGAATGATGCAGCAAGCCGGATACGTCACCGGATGCTTTGGAAAATGGGGACTGGGGGCTCCGGGCACGGAAGGTACTCCCAACAAACAGGGATTCGACAGTTTCTACGGATACAACTGCCAGCGGCAGGCACACAGTTATTACCCTGCCTTTTTGTATAAGAATGAAGACCGGGTATACTTGGCCAATAAAGTGCTCGATCCTCACACGACCAAGCTGGATGCAGGAGCCGACCCCCGTGATGAAGCCGCCTATGCCAAGTTCTCGCAGAAAGAGTATGCCAATGATCTTATTTTCGATGAACTGATTTCGTTTGTCGGGCAGAACAGAAAGAAACCGTTTTTCCTGATGTGGACTACTCCGCTACCGCACGTGTCGTTGCAGGCACCGGAGAAATGGGTGAAGTATTATGTCGGGAAGTTTGGAGACGAAGCCCCCTACATCGGAAAAGCCGGATATATGCCTTGTCGCTATCCGCATGCGACTTATGCTGCTATGATCAGTTATTTTGACGAGCAAATAGGCAAGCTGATAGAGAAGCTGAAGAAGGAACGTCTGTACGACAATACGGTTATCATGTTTACTTCCGATAATGGACCGACTTTTAATGGTGGTAGCGATTCGCCGTGGTTCGACAGCGGAGGTCCTTTCAGGTCTGAGTATGGTTGGGGAAAATGTTTTGTTCACGAAGGAGGAATACGTATCCCTGCTATTGTCACCTGGCCCGGGAAAATCAAACCGTCTACCCAGAGCGATCATATCTGCGGATTTCAGGATGTGATGCCTACCTTGGCGGATATCGCAAACATTGCTTGTCCGGAGACCGATGGCATCAGTTTCTTGCCTGCTTTGCTTGGCGAAACGGAACGCCAGAAAGAACACGAATATTTGTATTGGGAATATCCCGATCCCACAATCGGCCTCAAAGCCATTCGCATGGGTAAGTGGAAAGGAATTGTCAACAACATCCGTAAGGGCAACTCTACAATGGAGCTTTATGACTTGGAGAGTGATCTCAGGGAAGAACATGATGTGGCTGCCGAACATCCCGATATCGTCCGGAAACTGACGAGGTTGATGGAAAAGTCACATACCGAGCCGGAGAATTCCAAATTCAGGTTCTGATGGGACCATAGGTCTAAAACAGTTTGAGTATCCGATGATAAAAGTACATAATAGGTTGTTCAGATTGTTTTTTTAGCATTATTCTGTCTCTTTGTGCGGATTTTGGTATAATTTTGCCCCGCCCAATAATGAAATAGGATTATGGAACAATACACATTCAATATAGCGGGTGGCGTGGCACGCAACCCGCTTGTGCGTTTGGCACAACCTGTCACAGCACAAATCGCTACCGGCGAACATATCGCCATCGTAGGACCCAATGGGGGAGGGAAAAGCTTGTTTGTAGACACGCTTTTGGGTAAATATCCTTTGCGTGAGGGTACATTGGACTACGATTTTTCTCCTTCTTCTACCCGGACGGTATATGATAACGTGAAATATATTGCTTTCCGTGACACCTATGGGGCGGCGGATGCCAACTATTACTATCAGCAACGCTGGAATGTCCACGATCAGGAAGATGCCCCCTCTGTGCGGGAGATGTTGGGAGAGATCAAAGATGAAAGACTGAAAGAGGAATTGTTCGAACTCTTCCACATCGAGCCATTGTTGGACAAGAAGATCATTCTTCTTTCCAGTGGCGAATTACGTAAATTTCAACTGACTAAAACCCTCCTGACAGCTCCCCGGGTATTGATTATGGACAATCCTTTTATCGGTTTGGATGCACCTACCCGTGAATTGCTTTTCTCGCTGCTCGAACGTCTCACCCGCTTGTCATCCGTGCAAATCATTCTTGTGCTTTCGATGCTCGATGATATCCCTTCGTTCATTACCCATGTGATTCCGGTAGAAGACCTGCACGTGCTTCCGAAAATGGAAAGGGAGGCTTATCTGGCTTCATTTTGTGTGACCGATGAGGCAGAAGTCCTGGACGCACTGCAACAGCGTATAGCCGGATTACCTTATGACGGAGCAAACTATGACTCCGGGGAGGTGGTAAAATTAAATAAGGTAAGTATTCGTTATGATGACCGCACTATCCTGAAGGAGCTCGACTGGACAGTCCGCCGGGGTGAAAAGTGGGCATTGAGTGGAGAAAACGGTGCCGGTAAATCTACACTGCTCAGCTTGGTTTGTGCGGACAACCCTCAGTCGTACGCCTGTGACATCAGTCTTTTCGGACGTAAGCGGGGTACGGGCGAAAGCATTTGGGAGATTAAAAAACACATCGGTTACGTCAGTCCCGAAATGCACCGTGCCTATCTCAAAAATCTGCCGGCCATTGAGATTGTGGCTTCCGGATTGCATGACAGCATCGGTTTGTACAAACGCCCGCAGGAAAGCCAGATGGCTACCTGCGAGTGGTGGATGGATGTGTTCGGCATTGCGGCTCTGAAGGACAAACCTTTTCTTCAGCTGTCGAGCGGTGAGCAGCGCCTGGCATTATTGGCCCGTGCTTTTGTGAAAGATCCGGAATTGCTTATTCTGGACGAGCCGCTGCACGGACTCGATACGTATAATCGCCGGCGGGTGAAAAAGATTATCGAAGCTTTTTGCCGTCGGCAGGACAAGACGATGATTATGGTAACCCATTACGAATCGGAACTTCCTTCTACCATCACCGACCGCCTTTTCCTGAAAAGAAATCGTTGAGCGTGGCCGTTTTTTATTTTGTCATTCTCCAACCTGTGTTATCGGTCGTTTGGGTGGCGGATATGAAAAAAAACTCCTGTCCGTGTGATGACTGCCTTTTTTGCAAATAGACAACATTGGTACCTATTGTCATATGTCTTTACATCGTTACCGCATTTTCTTTCTGATTTCGGAAGAAGATGATTCGGAACTTATTGCCTTCGGGTGACTTCCGGATCTCGGTTTCCATATCCGTCCGGTTATCTACCGGTTTGCCGTTAATGCGCAGAATCACGTCGTTGGCTTGCAGGGCGGTTATTCCCTTTTCGACCTGCACTACCAGTATGCCTCGTATTTTGTCGAGCCCCGTGGCCGAACGTTCTCCTTCGGTCGACACCTCTTTCAATGTTAACCCCTTCCACGAATACGTCTGTACCGTCTCCGGCTTTTCTTCCGGAATTTTGAAAACCGGCAATTCCGGAGTAGCCGCCAAAGCTTTCAGGTGTGGGCATTGTACGCCGAAGTGCTTCATATCGAAATTCCGGAACCCCGTCTTCAAGGCAGGCGAATTTTCTTTTACCCGGTAGTCTCCTTTTTCAGGAGCGATGAAGAGTGGATCACCGTAAAGTGAATGGAGGTCCGTTCCTCTCTTTTGTGCCTGTTCCAGTCCTTGCTTGGTGACAAAGAAGTTAGTGTCTGTTTCCTTTCCCCATTCCTTTACCTGAATGGGGCGATAGGGAGTCGTGACGATGTTATGACGGAAAATGTCTTGAGAGTTTGCAAACCAGACGTGCGGATGGAATGTGTTGTTGACCATAATGTTGTTTTCCACCGTTCGCGCGAAGCCTTCGCGCAATTTCAATCCTCCGTGTAGGCAGAGGTTGTTGTAGATGTGATAGTTGGAAGAACCGTCATCCAGATCGATGTCCCATCCATGGTCGCACCTCCAGCGGTTGTTGCGGATGACAGTCGTTTCGGTAGCGTCCCGGAATACCATTTGAGGATGTTCTTTTGCGAATTCATCCATCACATTCCGGTCGGGATGCCAATAGCGGTCGCGTCCCCAGGAGTTGAAGGACCCGTGGTCGCCTGTCTCAAGTACGGTATCGAACACATCGTTTCCTTCTATCAGATGTCCTCCCCAGGTACCTTCACTGACGTTGATGCCGGCACGGGGCAGGTCGTAAATACTGTTGTTACGGATGGTGATTCGTGCGGACATAGATAGTTGGATACCGGCTCCCTGCTTTTCTGTCTCTCCGATCGAGTGAATCAGATTGTCGTCCACCAGGCAGTCTGAGGGATAGTCGGGGGTGAGGGGGCCTGTCCCTTTATCCATCTGCTCCCAGGTTTGCGACTTTCCGTACTCGAACAGAGGGGAACGGACGGCATCCGGAGAGCCTACAAAGCAAACAGCACTGGCTCCTATACGGGTGATATGATTTTGGCTGACACGGTGGTTGCGGTTATAATTGGAGAAGAAGATAGCATTGCCTCCTATATCGTGCAGGTAGCAGCCGTTTACAGAGCATTTTTCGGCATTTTCAATTATCAGGGCTCCTCCCCGATAGATTTTCCAGTCACTGCGCAATAGGGGTTCATTGGTTTTCATAAAGGTGCGCAGGGTTTGTGTCAGTTCCAAATGGTCTACGGATACGTGACGGACCGGACTTCCGGGTTTTCCTTTCAGGATAAAGAGGGTTTCTGTCTGCGGCACTTCGAATAAGGCGGTTTGCAGGTCGAGTTCTCGCGGCGGATAGAAATAGAGTGTATGGGTTTCTTTATCAAAATACCATTCCCCTTCGGCATCCAACTCTTCAAAGATGTTTTCTACCATGCGGTAGGTGTGGTGCATACCCATCTGGCGGTTGTTCTGAAATCCGCCTTTCAGTATCAGTTCGCCCTTGGCGTCTTTGCCTTCGATGCTGTATTGGTAGCCTCCCCATTCTCTGCTGTGCATGGCGTGCAGATAACCTCCCGCGGGGTTGCTCCAGTTTTTCACACGTTCGGGTGAGCAGGCGTCAGCTGCATATCCGTTGAAGATGCGTATATTCGGATCAAAATTCGGATACCGTGCCGATATCTGTTTTTTCCCGTTCACAAAGAGCTGATCGGGGATCAGTTCTTCTTCCACTTTGGCCTGCATGATACCGTTCTTATACTCTTTCCAACGCAGGTTCCGGAGTATACGCGAACCGCTGATGACCGCCTTTTGTCCGGGATACGAAGAAAAACGGATCGGATGTTCGGGTGTGCCCGAAGTCTCGTTTGTGATAAGAATCGGAGCGGACAGGTAGTTGGTGCCTTCGCAGTAGATGGTGATGGAACGCCGGCCGGCCTGCCGTGAGGCCTTTTTCCAGGCATATTCTAAAGTAGCCATCGGTTTTTCCGCTGTTCCGGGATGATGGTCGCTGCCCGAAGGTGATACATAGAGTGTTATCTCTGTTTGGGCGGATAGCAGACTGGATACGAATAGTAGTAATGGAAAAAAGAGCTTTCTCATGTGTTGTTCATTTAGGAATTAAATAAAAAGGTTACTTACAGTGTACAAAGATAGCTTTTTTCAGCATACTTCAGCATAGATATTTAGAAAAAGTTTCGTGAACTTTGTACTCAGTACAAATGTTCTATAGTAAATACCTAAAGAAAGGAGAGTTGAATGAAAAAGATTGTATTGCTCCGTCATGGAGAAAGTGCATGGAACAAAGAGAACCGTTTTACCGGTTGGACAGATGTCGATCTGACAGAAAAAGGAATTGCCGAAGCCTGTAAAGCAGGCGAACTACTGAAAGAGAATGGATTTAACTTCGATAAAGCTTATACGTCATACCTTAAACGAGCGGTGAAAACGCTGAATTGCGTACTCGACCGGATGGATCAGGACTGGATTCCGGTAGAGAAAAGCTGGCGCCTGAATGAAAAACATTACGGCGATCTGCAAGGACTGAACAAAAGCGAAACAGCCGCTAAATACGGGGATGAACAGGTGCTTATCTGGCGCAGGAGTTATGATATAGCTCCCAATGCCCTGTCGGAAGACGATCCGAGAAATCCCCGCTTTGAGAATCGTTATCAGGAAGTACCCGATGCGGAACTTCCCCGGACAGAATCTCTGAAAGATACTATTGAACGTATCATGCCTTATTGGAAGTGTATCATCTTCCCGAATCTGAAAACGGCTGATGAAATTCTGGTTGTTGCCCACGGAAATAGTTTGCGCGGCATCATCAAGCACTTGAAGCACATCTCCGATGAAGAGATCGTAAAACTGAATCTGCCGACTGCCGTCCCTTACGTATTTGAGTTCAGTGACGAACTGAATCTGGAAAAAGACTATTTCCTGGGTGATCCCGAAGAAATCCGTAAGTTGATGGAAGCGGTTGCCAACCAAGGAAAGAAAAAATAAGAGGAGAGAGACCTCGTAAATGTTTAGAAACGAATCAAACTTCACCACAGAGTAACACCGAGTCTCACAGAGTTTTAATGATATTAGGAGAAAATAATCTCTGTGGAACTCTGTGTAATCTGTGGTGGACTCAAAACCATTACAATTATGAATAAAATAATAGAACTGTTGGGAAATCAGGCTGAATATTACCTGAACCACACTTGCAAAACCATTGATAAATCACTGATTCACGTACCGTCACCGGATACAATCGATAAGATATGGATTGACTCTGACCGTAACATACAGACTTTGCGCAGTTTGCAGACATTGCTGGGGCATGGTCGTCTGGCAAACACCGGATATGTATCCATTCTTCCGGTCGATCAGGACATCGAACATACGGCCGGAGCTTCGTTCGCTCCGAATCCGATTTATTTCGATCCGGAAAACATTGTGAAGCTTGCCATCGAAGGCGGTTGTAATGCAGTTGCATCCACTTTCGGCAATCTGGGTGCTGTTGCCCGAAAATATGCGCATAAGATACCGTTTGTAGTAAAACTGAACCATAATGAGTTGTTGTCTTATCCCAATACTTACGATCAGGTTTTGTTTGGCACCGTCAAGGAGGCTTGGGAAATGGGGGCAGTGGCTGTAGGTGCTACTATCTATTTCGGTTCCGAACAGAGTCGCCGCCAATTGGTGGAAATCGCTGAGGCTTTCGATTATGCGCATGAACTGGGTATGGCCACCATCCTGTGGTGCTATCTGCGTAACAACGAGTTCAAGAAAGATGGTATAGACTATCATGCGGCTGCTGACCTTACCGGACAAGCCAACCGTCTGGGAGTTACCATCAAGGCCGATATCGTAAAACAGAAATTGCCGACTAACAATGGTGGTTTCAAAGCGATTCATTTCGGAAAGACGGATGAAAGAATGTATACCGAGCTGACTACGGACCATCCGATTGATCTTTGCCGCTATCAGGTGGCCAATGGATATATGGGACGTGTCGGGCTGATCAACTCCGGTGGAGAGTCACATGGAGCGTCCGACCTGAAGGATGCTGTCGTTACGGCAGTAGTAAACAAACGTGCCGGCGGTATGGGATTGATCAGCGGACGTAAAGCTTTCCAGAAACCCATGAACGAAGGAGTGGAGTTACTTCACGCCATTCAGGATGTCTATCTGGATGCGTCTGTCACCATTGCCTGATAGAGAGGGTGTAGCTATCCGACAGACAGGGTGTAACCATGCAGTCCGGATGGCTACACCCTAATTGGCGGATGGCTACACCTTACTGCTTTTCCTTATTTTCTCTTTATACTGAGTCGGTGTTTCTCCGGTATATTGCTTAAATGATGTACTGAAATAGCGGGATGTTGTAAATCCTATCTTTTCTGCTATCTCTGTGAAAGTGAGATCGGTGGTTGATATCAGTTGGATGGCCTTTTCCATACGGAATTTATTGATGTAATCGTTGGCTCCCATATTGGTCATTGCTTTTAGTTTGTTATAGAGTGAGGCGCGGCTCAATCCCATCTCCGTGCAGAGGAATGTGACGTCCAGTTCGGGACTGTCCAGATGGTCGGTGATCAACTGGTTCAGCTTCCGTAGGAAAGTTTCATCGGGTTGGCTGAGTTCCTCCTTGACAATATTCGGACTGCTTGCTATTTCGGCAGGTGCTTTGCTTTTTTCGCCGTTACGGAGACGGTTACGTATCAGTTCTACGATTTGCAGTTCCCGTTCCCCCTTCTCCGTGAACGATGGGAGGAGTTCATTGCTGACATTGACGAGGAATCGAATCTTTTCTTCATATTCCTGCAATTCCCGTTCTTTTAATTCCCATTTCAACCGGTTCTTCCTACGGCGCAAAATGGCGAAGATGATAGCGGTGATGCCTCCCGACACAAATAGTAACAGGCAGATGATGAACCATCCGCTTCGGTACCAGGGAGGGAGTATGGTCAGTGACAGGATCGGGTGGAAGGGAGTCCAGTCGCCATTTTGAGTACTGCATGCAGCCTGTATGCGGTAGTTGCCTGCCGGTAGTGAGCGGATGACCAGTTCCGGATCGTATGATTCGATCGGTTCCTCATTGAGTCCGTCTATCCGGTAGCGGTATCTTTTTTTCCGGAAGATGTCTTCTTCGTGAGACATCACGCGCAGGGTGATTGCCCGGCTGTCTTGTGGTAGGGTGAGTTTGTCGGGATTTCCTGCCGTCCGGTTCGTGGCCGGTTCACCGTTTACACGTACATCGGTCAGTACTACTTCCGGATAGTTGGAGGAAGTTGCCGGGAAGCGGTTATCGATACAGAGCAACCCATTGACACCCCCCATATAGACTTCACCCTTCCCTGAGACGAGCCGGGGCTTGGCAAGATATTCATTCGGAATGACCCCGTCCGATTCACCGAAAAGAATGAACTTCCGGGATTGCAGCATCCAGGCAAATAACATGTGGTCTGCACCAATCCATACTTTTCCCCGATGATCACATATCACCGAACTGGCTTCGCCGAACAGTGAAGTGATCAATGGGTGATATTGCCGGGTCCGGATGCTGTATTGTCCCAACCCTGTATTGCTGCCTATCCAGAAATCACCTTTCTCGTCCATCGAAACGGAGTAGAGCAGTGTATCGCCCGTGCAGCTGAAAAGTTTTTTCAGCCTATTGCCGGTTCGATCCAGTTCGTAGAGGGTACGACTGTCGTGCAGGTAAGTGAAACGTTCGTTATGCGCAATGGCATTCATACTGCCTGCGATCTCCATACCTTCTTCTTCATTTACTACGCGTATTTTCTGCGAACCGATGTCATACCGGTAAGTATGTCCTGCCAACAAAAGTACGCTGCCCGGTTCGTCCCGGTAGATATTGACCGCCATACCGCTATAGTAAATATATTGTTTGAGGTCGGGATGGTCGATAGGTAGCGGTTTCCGCTTACCGTTCTCCTTGTTATAAACAAACAATCCCTTGGAAAAGACCGATAAAAGGATGGATTCTCGGGTAAATCCGGTGATCGAGACTACTTTGTCACCCCAGGTAGAACGGTCGTGACGGAACTCTTCGGTGACAGGGTCGAGGCTGTTGACACCCCCACCATCTGTACCTATCCAGATTCGTCCGTTCGGTTCGTCTTGATACAGACTCAGCACGGTGGGGTCACTCAGGCCTTGGGTGCTTCCGGGAAAGACATCGGTATAGGTCTTCATGGACACTTCTCGGATATTGATCAATCCTTTGCGGATACTGCCTGCCCACATGTTATTGTAATTGTCATTGTAGAGTGACAAGATGGAGTTAACCGGAAGCGAATAGTTATCTCCCGGAATATGTTCGAGTACTGTGATTCGATGGCTGTCCGGATGTATGATGTTGATGCCTCCTCCGTCTGTACCGACCCAGATGTGTGAGTCCCGTTCGGCCATGCTCAGCACCACGTTGTTGCTGAGCCCGGAATTGTCGGTGGTGTACGAGGCCAGCAGTCGGCCTTCGGGGTTGAAGCAGCGGAGTCCTTCATTATAAGGAGCCAGCCAGATGCGGTTGTGAGAATCGATCAGGAGTGCCATGATCTCCTTTCCGCAGTCGAAAGGGGGGAGACGGCGTTCGCCCGAACGGAGATTGATCAGTCGGAGCCCTTGCCAACGGCTGCAACAGAGCAGAGTCTCTTCATCCCACCGACTGATGGCGGAGATAGCGAAATAAGGATCGGAACTAAAATCCAGCAGGAGTTTTATCGATCGGCTGTCATAGTCGTAGCGATAGATGCGGTTGCGTCCGCCGAAGATTACCCCTTGTTCTGTCAGGCAGGCAGAGTAGGCGAGGATCGGATGCCCCCGATCGTCTAGCGGAATGGCGAAATCGTCACTTGACCTGCGATATTGCGCTATTCCACCGTCTGTCAGTATCCATATATTATGTTGAATATCTTCGGTAATTTGATGGATGTAGTTGTGCGGCAACGAATGCACGTCCTCTTGCCGGTGGACATATTTTCTCAGCTTTTGTCCGTCAAATCGTCCCAATCCTGCATTGGTTCCTATCCATACAAATCCTTTTGGCTCGGTATAGACACAACGTACGGTAGAGGGAAGTCCCTCCTTCAGGGAAATTTGTTTATAGTAGTAATGGCTGGCTTTCAGCGGGAGGCAACAGACAGTAAAAAGTACGGTCAGCCAGGTCAGAAAGCCGGTATATGGATTGTTTTTCATGGATGTATTTCTATCACGTTACCGGCAAAAGTAACAGTTTGCATAGACGTGACCAAAAAAATGGAAATAAAATCCTATCTTTGCACTGTCTTGTTTTCCTGCCTGTCTTCTCTTCCTGATTCTATGGAAGAAGAGGCGGGGGCGAGGCTTCCCTTGTAACTCTAATTAATTAAACCATGAACAAGAAACTACTATCCCGTTTAGCTCCCGGTTTGTTTGCCGTTGTGCTATTCACAGCCTGCCGCCCGGCAGCCACCGTAAAGGGTAATTTGGACGTAATCCCTCAACCGCAGGAGATTGTCCTTGCCCGGGACACTACTCCTTTTATTATTGACCGCAGCACTACGATTGTCTACCCGGCAACCAATGAAAAGATGCATCGTACTGCTGATTTTCTGGCTACTTTTATTAAAGAAATGACCGGAACCGAGGTTCGTGTATCGGACAAAGAGAAAAGCAGCAATGCTATTATTCTTGCTGTAGACTCCACAATGGGGCATCCGGAAGGTTATAAACTTCAAATCACTCCTGAAAAGGTTCTTTTGACGGGAGGCAGTGAAGCCGGTGTCTTTTATGGTATCCAGACTATTCATAAAGCTCTTCCGATCCTGAAAGACGGTAAGGTGGCAGCTGCCCTTCCTGCCGGTACGGTTACCGACTTTCCCCGTTTCCGTTACAGGGGATTCATGATCGATGTAGGCCGTCACTTCTTCCCGGTCAGCTACCTTAAGCAGATGATTGACCTGATGGCACTGCATAACATCAACTACTTTCATTGGCACCTGACCGAAGATCAGGGATGGCGAATCGAAATCAAGAAATATCCCAAACTGACAGAGATCGGTTCTAAACGAGACTCTACCATTATCGATTGGGAAACCAAGAAATTCGACGGGAAGCCCCATAGCGGATTTTATACACAGGACGAAGCTCGTGAGATTGTTCGCTATGCTGCCGACCGTTTCATTACGGTAGTTCCCGAAATTGACCTTCCGGGACATACTACTGCTGCACTGGCTTCTTATCCGGAACTGGGATGTACAGGTGGTCCGTACAAAGTACTTTGCTCATTCGGTGTCTTCCCCGATGTACTCTGTGCGGGTAATGACCAGACACTTCAGTTCACCAAAGATGTATTGGATGAAATTATGGATATCTTCCCTTCCGAATATATTCATATCGGCGGTGACGAATGTCCGAAAAGCCGTTGGGAGAAGTGTCCCAAATGTCAGGCTAAAATTAAGGAGTTGGGTATCAAAGCCCTGCCTAAACATTCGAAAGAGAATCAGTTGCAAACCTACTTCATGTCCGAGCTGGAGAAAGAAATCAATGCTCACGGACGCCGTATGCTGGGATGGGATGAGGTATTGGAAGGAGGTCTGACTCCGAACTCCACTATCATGTCATGGAGAGGAATCCAGGGAGGAATCGAAGCTGCCCGCCAGCATCATGATGTCATTATGACTCCTATTCAGCGGCTCTATTTCAGTAATCCGCGTATCAATAAAATGACGGGATTCGAATGGATGAACCGTGTATACAACTTTGAACCGGTACCTGCAGAACTGACCGATGCGGAAAAGAAGTTTGTGATTGGTACTCAAGGATGTATCTGGACCGAATGGACAGCCGATTCAACGAAGATGGAGTGGCAGATTCTGCCCCGAATGGCTGCTTTGTCCGAAATACAATGGACATTGCCGGAGCATAAGAACTTTGAGCGTTTCATGGAGCGCCTACCCGAGATGCTGAAGATTTATTCTTCTCTGGATTATGGTTATCGGGAAGATGTATTCGCGGCGGATACCTTGAAGACTCATAAATAAAAGTTCACCACAGATTACACGGATTAACACAGATTATTTAATTCCGTATCAATGAAATTAATTACTTATCTGTGTTAATCCGTGTAATCTGTGGTGAATCTTGTTACCGGTCCGTCCGGATCTTATTTTTCTCCCGGAAGTAACGGGAAGTTCGGGTTAGGTATATGCGATGACTGCATGATAGCCTTCAATTCCATCACCTTTTCCGGATATTGGTTCAGCACATTGTGTCGTTCCGACGGATCAGAATTGAGATTATAGAGTTCATAATACGGATTCTTGCCACGAACATTCATGTGGACCAGTTTCCACGGTCCTTTGCGTACGGCTTGGCGTCCGTTCATCTCCTGAAATTCAAAGTACAGATATTCATGTTCTTTCTGCCCTTTGCGGTTTTCGAGCAACGGTAGCAGACTGACACCATCCATTTGCTGATTCTTTGCTTTCGGATTCAGAATTTCACGGAACGTAGGCATTACATCCCAAAACGAACACATGAAGTCGGTTTGAGTACTGGGCTGTACACGTCCCGGCCATGAAATAATCATCGGTACACGGATTCCTCCTTCGTACAAGTCGCGTTTGTATCCGCGCCAGATTCCGTTGCTGTTGAAGAAGTCCGGATCGGCTCCACCTTCCATGTGCGGACCGTTGTCACTTGCAAAGATGATGATCGTATTGTCATAAACCCCCATCTCTTTCAATTTCTGTACAATCTGACCTACATATACATCCAGACGATAGACCATAGCTGCAAATGTGGCGTGTGGATAGAATTGTGAGCAGTAACCGCCCTTGCGGAATGCGGGATTACCCGGTTCGGTTCCATGGAAAGGTTTTTCGGGATATTTGCCGCGGAACTTCTTTATAATGCTGTCTTCGGGTACAATCAGTTCGGCGTGGGGGATGATGGTGGGATACCACATGCAGAACGATTCTCCGCTTTTTCCCATCCGATCGAGGAAGTCAAGTGCCTTTGAGTGAATCAGATCCTGAGAATAAGTACCTTTACCGTACTGTACGTCCAGTGTGTTATCTTTCAGCTCTACTCGTTTGTCATTGTCCCACAGATGATCGGGATAATAACTGTGTGCCAGCAACTGGCAGTTGTAGCCATAGAACTCGTCGATGCCCTGTTTTTTAGGATCACCCGTGGAACCGATAAAACCGAGTCCCCATTTACCGAAAGCGCCGGTCTTGTATCCTGCGTTCTGGAAATCGTGGAAGATGGTTTGTGCATCTGCCGGTAGAGGGAATTGTCCTTCCGGATCGAGTTCTACATTTCCACGAATGGCCGTATGTCCACTGTGGGTACCGGTCAGCAGGCAAGAGCGTGAAGGGGCGCTGACGGTGGTACCCGAATAACACTGGGTGAAGCGCATTCCTTCCTGAGCCAACTTGTCTATGTTGGGAGTTTCGAACTTCTCTTGTCCGTAACAACTGAGGTCACCGAATCCGAGGTCGTCGGCCAGGATGAAAACGACGTTGGGTCTCTTTTGATCCTGGACTTTCTTTTTTTGTGCAAGCGCCTGTTGTGTTCCTGCTATGCCGACAAGCAACGCGCTACTGAACAATAATTTTTGATTCATAAAAGTGTTTGTTGATTAGGTTGGTATTTAGTTCATTTGAGTTAGATTTTGAATTCACCACAGAGTAGCACTGAGTTTCACGGAGGTTTATTTCTCGTTATAGACGTTTAAGAGAGAAAAGATTCTCTGTGAGACTCCGTGTTACTCTGTGGTGAAACAGATTCGTTTTTATCGGGTGATGTCCCGGCTTTCGGGAGGTTTTTCATGTCTGCAAATATACAAATTTCAGCTAAGACTTGTTAGTTAGAGGCTTCCGATTTTGTCTATCGGATGTTCAAAAACGTCTATTTATGTCTTTTCTATCCTATTATTAGACGTTTTCAGAAGAATCATAGTTGTTTTTGAACTCGACGGACTGTTAAAACTCTTTATATTTGCACCACTAATTAATCCCTAATAGAAAAACTACTTATGATGAACAATCTACCATCCGGAATTCTCTACTCGCTGACCGGTGCGGCAGCTGTAGCTTCTTTGACTTCATGTGCCACGGGCAAACAGAAAGAAGAGCAAAAACCTCTGAACATTGTTTATATTATGACGGACGATCATACGGCGCAAATGATGAGCTGCTACGATACCCGTTATATAGAAACTCCCAACCTCGATCGTATTGCCCGCGATGGTGTGCGCTTTACGAATTCTTTTGTAGCCAACTCACTGAGCGGCCCCAGCCGTGCCTGCATGATCACCGGCAAACATAGCTGTGCCAATAAATTCTACGACAATACGACTTGCGTGTTTGACAGTGCTCAGCAAACTTTCCCGAAACTGCTTCAGAAAGCCGGTTACCAAACCGCTCTTGTAGGTAAGTGGCACTTGGAGAGCCTGCCCTCAGGCTTCAATTATTGGGAGATTGTGCCCGGACAAGGCGACTATTATAATCCCGACTTCATTACACAAGATAACGATACCGTTCAGAAACACGGTTATATCACCAACCTGATCACTGATGACGCTATCGACTGGATGGAGAATAAGCGTGACGAGAGCAAACCGTTTTGCCTGTTGATTCATCATAAAGCTATCCACCGTAACTGGATGGCAGATACCTGTAACCTGGCTTTGTACGAGGACAAAACCTTCCCGCTACCCGATAACTTCTTTGATGATTACGAAGGCCGTCCGGCTGCTGCGGCACAGGAGATGAGTATCGTGAAGGACATGGACATGATTTATGACCTGAAGATGCTGCGTCCGGATAAGGACTCACGTCTGAAATCACTTTATCAGAAGTTTCTGGGACGTATGGACGAAGGACAGCGTGCGGCATGGGACAAGTTCTATGGTCCGGTGATCGATGACTTCTACAAGCAAAACCTGAGTGGGAAGGAATTGGCTGACTGGAAGTTCCAGCGCTACATGCGCGACTACATGAAGACTGTGAAGTCACTGGATGACAATGTGGGACGTGTGCTCGACTATCTTGAAAAGAAGGGATTGCTGGACAACACGTTGGTGGTCTATACCTCCGACCAGGGCTTCTATATGGGCGAACACGGTTGGTTCGACAAGCGTTTCATGTATGAAGAGTCCATGCGTACACCGCTGATCATGCGTATGCCGAAAGGGTTCGACCGTCGTGGTGACATCACCGAGATGGTTCAGAACATTGACTATGCACCTACTTTCCTCGAACTGGCCGGTGCTCCCGTTCCTGCTGATATACAGGGTGTGTCATTGCTGCCATTGCTGAAAGGCGAACAGCCCAAAGACTGGCGGAATGCATTATACTATCACTTCTATGAATATCCGGCCGAGCACATGGTGAAACGTCATTATGGAATACGTACCGAACGCTATAAACTGATCCATTTCTATAACGACATCAATTGGTGGGAACTGTATGACATGCAAGCCGACCCGACGGAAATGCACAATCTGTACGGACAGAAAGAGTATGAACCTGTGGTGAAAGAGCTCAAAGAGCAGATGCTGAAGTTGCAGGAACAATACAATGATCCGGTACGCTTCTCTCCGGAGCGGGATAAAGAATAGAGTTCCTTTTCCCACTCCAAACAGAAATCCATTGACTAAACTATATGAAATACCTTATATATATATTTCTGTTGGCGTTCTGCCCCCTTGCGACGCTGCAGGCCGATAACTTAACACCAATCGTTTCTGTAGTTCCCTGCCCGGTACAAATGGTACCGGGTACCGGGAACTTCCGTTTCTCCGGGAGCACTGTGTTGAGGGTGGAAAATGCGGAACAGGCCCGCGTGGCGCGGAATTTCGTCAACCTCTTCACCCGGGCCGCCGGATTCACTCCCGTGCTGAAAACGGGAAAGGGGAAAGGTGATGTATGCTTTGTCACCGACCCCTTGCTGAAAAGCGAGGCTTACAGGCTGAGCGTCAGTCCCGAACAGATCAGCATAGAGGCGTCTGACGCCAAAGGATTCTTCTATGCCTTACAGACGATCCGTCAGTTGCTTCCTCCCGATATTGAAAACTCCCGTACGGTAAATGCCATGTGGACGGTTCCTTGTCTGACCATTCAGGATGAACCCCGTTTCGGTTACCGGGGATTAATGCTGGATGTTTCCCGCTTTTTCATTCCTAAAGAGAGTGTGTTGCGAATCATTGACTGCATGGCTATGCTGAAAATCAATAAGCTTCACTTCCACCTGGTGGACGATAACGGCTGGCGACTCGAGATCAAGAAATATCCCCGTCTGACTGAGATAGGCGCGTGGCGGGTAGACCATACGGACGTACCGTTCCATTCACGGCGGAATCCGTTACCCGGTGAACCCACCCCTGTAGGTGGCTTTTACACTCAAGAGGATATGAAGGAAATGATTGCCTATGCCGCCGATCGTCAGGTAGAGATTATTCCTGAGATAGAGATGCCGGCACATACCAATTCGTCGCTGGCAGCTTATCCTCAACTGGCTTGTCCGGTGGTAGATCAATTTATCGGTGTGTTGCCGGGTTTGGGCGGTGATCATGCCAGCATCATCTATTGTGCCGGAAACGACAGCGTATTCACTTTCCTGCAAAACGTCATCGACGAGGTGGCAGCACTGTTTCCGTCACGTTATATTCACTTGGGGGGCGATGAAGCCCAGAAAACCTACTGGAAAAAGTGTCCCCTCTGCCAGGAACGTATGAAGAAAGAGCACCTCGCCCATGAAGAGGACCTTCAAGGTTACTTCATGAAGCGGATAGGCGAATATGTACGCAGCAAAGGCAAAGAGGTGATGGGATGGGACGAGCTGACCAACAGCTTCATTCCCGAAGGTGCTGTCATCTTTGGCTGGCAAGGGATGGGCAATGCGGCTTTGAAAGCTGCCGACCAGGGGCACCGGTTTGTGATGACCCCCGCCCGGGTGATGTATCTGATCCGTTATCAGGGACCACAATGGTTTGAACCGCTTACTTATTTCGGTAACAATACGCTGAAAGATGTTTATCAGTACGAACCGGTCCAGAAGAACTGGAAACCTGAATACGCTTCGTTGCTGATGGGGGTACAGGCTTCATTGTGGACTGAGTTCTGTAATCGTCCCGAGGATGTGGACTATCTTGTTTTCCCCCGTTTGGCGGCGCTTGCCGAAGTGGGATGGAGTCGTCCGGAACAGAAAAACTGGGACTTGTTTCTGAAAGCGATGGATCGGTATAATGAACACCTCGATGTGAAAGGTATCGGATATGCCCGCTCGATGTACAATATTCAGCATACCTCGACTCCTGTCGACGGTGCATTACAGATAAAATTGGAATGTATCCGCCCCGATGTGGAAATTCGTTATACAACCGATGGTTCCGAACCGGAAGCAACTTCCACCCTTTACACCCGGCCGTTGGAATTCCATACTGCGCAGACACTGAAGTGCGCCACTTTCGCCGCCGGCCACCAGATGGGAAAGACTCTCGTATTACCGTTGTTACACAACAAGGCTACTGCCAAACCGATATTCACTCAAGGAGCTTCCGGAGCATCTGTTTTGACCAACGGAGTGCGGGGCAGCCTGAAGCAAACTGACTTCGAATGGTGCTCGTGGAGTAAGAGTGATTGCATTTCTTTTACATTAGATTTGCAGAAAGACGAAAATATTCATACTTTTACGCTGGGTTCCATTACGGTGTACGGGATGGCAGTTCATAAGCCGGAGTCCATTAGTGTTGCCTTGTCTTCGGACAACGTAAACTTTACGGAAGTGGGAGAGAAGCATTTCACTCCCGAAGAGATTTTCCGTGAAGGAACTTATGTAGAAGACTTGAAATTCAATTTGGGAACGGCAAAGGCCAGATATGTACGCGTCACCGCCCGTGGAGTCGGAAAATGCCCTCCCGATCACGTCCGTCCGGGACAGGAAGCACGGATCTTTTTTGACGAAATAATTGTGGAATAAGAGTCCGCTTTTACTTTATAAAACCTAAGGGACGTTGGAACTTATTAAGATTTTGAATATTAAATACCTGATAAACAATGAACAAACCAATCAAACTAACCTTCCTGCTGATGTTGGCCTGTCTGATGTTGTTGCCTGTAAATGCGCAGAATACTCCCGAATGGCAGAGCCAGTATGCAGTAGGTCTGAACAAACTGGCACCTCACACCTATGTGTGGCCCTATGCCAGTGCTACTGACGTGAAAAAAGGGGATTATGAACAATCACCCTATTATCTCAGCCTCAACGGTAAATGGAAATTCCATTGGGTGAAAAATCCTGATCTCCGTCCGAAAGACTTTTATAAACCCTCGTTCTATACCGGAGGCTGGGCAGATATCAACGTTCCGGGAAACTGGGAGCGCCAGGGATACGGAACTGCCATCTACGTAAATGAGACTTATGAATTTGACGACAAAATGTTCAACTTTAAGAAGAATCCCCCTCTTGTGCCTTATAAGGAGAACGAAGTAGGATCTTATCGCCGTACTTTCACTGTGCCTGCCGGATGGAAGGGCCGCCGGGTAGTACTCTGCTGCGAAGGTGTGATTTCTTTTTATTATGTGTGGGTGAACGGACATCTTCTCGGTTACAACCAAGGCTCCAAGACAGCTGCCGAATGGGATATCACCGATCAGTTGGAAGAAGGTGAGAATACGATTGCCCTCGAAGTATATCGCTGGAGTTCAGGTTCCTATCTGGAGTGTCAGGATATGTGGCGTCTGAGTGGTATTGAGCGTGATGTGTATCTGTATAGTACTCCCAAACAGTATATAGCCGATTATAAGGTAAACGCAACTCTTGAAAAGGAACGTTATAAAGATGGTATTTTCGGACTCGACGTTACGGTCGGAGGGCCTGCAGACGGTGTGGCATCCGTATCTTATACACTGAACGATCCGCTCGGACGTCCTGTACTGTCGGGTGAGATGCCTGTCAAGTCGCGCGGACTGAGTAACTTTATCACATTCGGAGAACAGCGCCTGAAGGATGTGAAACGTTGGAATGCCGAGCATCCCAATCTCTACACCCTCGTGTTGGAGTTGAAAAATGCAGGAGGACAGGTGACCGAAGTTACCGGTTGTGAAGTCGGTTTCCGTACTTCGGAGATCAAAGACGGGCGTTTCTGCATCAACGGTGTGCCTGTATTGGTCAAAGGAACCAATCGTCATGAACATTCGCAGTTGGGGCGTACCGTCAGCAAAGAGCTCATGGAGCAAGATATACGTCTGATGAAACTGTATAATATCAATACTGTGCGCAACTCACATTATCCCACCGATCCGTATTGGTATCGGCTGTGCGATCGTTACGGACTTTATATGATCGATGAAGCGAATATCGAGTCACACGGTATGGGATATGGACCCGCTTCGCTTGCCAAAGACAGCACTTGGCTGACAGCACACATGGATCGTACACATCGCATGTATGAACGTTCGAAAAATCATCCTGCCATCGTTATCTGGTCATTGGGCAACGAAGCCGGAAACGGAATCAATTTCGAGCGTACCTACGACTGGCTGAAATCGGTAGAGAAAAGCCGTCCCGTCCAGTACGAACGTGCCGAGCAGAATTACAATACCGATATCTATTGCCGAATGTATCGCAGTGTCGACGAAATCAAGGCCTATCTGGCCCAGAAAGATATCTACCGTCCGTTCATTCTTTGTGAATATGTGCATGCCATGGGTAACAGTGTAGGCGGCCTGAAAGAGTACTGGGATGTATTCGAGAATAATCCGATGGCACAGGGTGGCTGTGTGTGGGACTGGGTAGACCAGTCGTTCCGTGAGATCGACTCAAACGGTCGCTGGTACTGGTCGTATGGTGGAGACTACGGACCGAAGGGAATTCCGAGCTTCGGTAATTTCTGCTGCAACGGTCTGGTGAGTGCCGATCGTGTGCCCCATCCGCATTTACTCGAAGTGAAAAAAATCTATCAGAACATCAAATGCACCTTGATCAATAAGAACAATCTGACCGTAAGGGTGAAAAACTGGTTCGACTTCTCTAACCTCAACGAATATATCCTCCACTGGCAGGTGGTGGGTGACAATGGCAAATTGCTGGCCGAAGGTAACAAAGAGGTGAACTGTGCGCCACACGCTACAGCCGATGTGACTTTGGGAAAAGTTGCCTTGCCTGCCAATGTCCGTGAGGGTTATCTTAATCTGAGCTGGACCCGCAAAGAAGCTTCACCGATGGTCGGCACCGATTGGGAGGTGGCTTACGACCAATTTGTGTTGCCCGGAACCAAAGGTAGTACAGTCTATCTGCCTGCTAAGGCCGGGCAGACAGCTTTCACGGTGGATAAAGAGACCGGTGCTCTCAACTCATTGACACTGGATGGACAAGAATTGCTGGCAACTCCTGTTACGTTGAGTCTGTTCCGTCCTGCTACGGATAATGACAACCGCGATCGTAACGGTGCATACCTTTGGCGTAAAGCCGGACTCAATCAGTTGACCCAAAAAGTGGTGTCGCTGAAAGACGGCAAGAAAGCCGCTACTGCGAAAGTGGAGATTCTGAATGCGAAAGGAATGAAAGTGGGTGATGCCGATTTCGCCTATTCACTAAACTCTGTCGGAGCCTTGAAGGTGAAAGTGACTTTCCGGCCCGATACTGCCGTGGTGAAATCGATGGCACGCCTGGGGCTTACTTTTGAGATGAATGATACGTATGGCAATGTAGCTTATCTGGGTCGGGGCGACAATGAGACTTATTCCGACCGTATGCAGTCGGGCAAGATCGGTCTGTATCAGACTACGGCCGAACGTATGTTTCATTACTACGTCACTCCGCAGTCTACCGGGAACCGTACGGATGTCCGCTGGATGAAGCTGACGGACGAAGCTGGACAGGGCATCTTTGTCGATTCCAACCGTCCTTTCCAGTTCAGTGTCATCCCCTTTGCCGATGATGTATTGGAAAAAGCCCGCCACATCAACGACCTCGAACGTAACGGTCATGTCACCGTACATCTGGATGCCGAACAGGCCGGTGTGGGAACGGCAACCTGCGGGCCGGGCGTACAGCCGCAATATCGGGTTCCTGTGACGGAACAAAGCTTTGAGTTCACGCTGCGTACAGTGAAGTAAATAGAATACTAACCAATCCATTTCACCCCAAAAACATAGCAATACATTTATGAAGAAATTAATCTTATCGACGGCCCTTCTTGCCGCTATCTGCACAGCCGGACAAGCCCAGGAGAAGAACGACTATTATGTGAAGCACGTAGAGTTTCCACAAGGAGCCACTCTGGAACAAAAGGTAGACATGGCGGCACGTCTTGTACCTACTCCGCAGCAATTGGAATGGCAGCAGATGGAGTTGACTGCTTTCCTGCATTTTGGTATCAATACTTTCACAGGACGTGAATGGGGAGACGGCAAAGAAAATCCCGCACTCTTCAATCCCACCGATTTCGATGCGGAGCAGTGGGTACGTTCGCTCAAGGAAGCTGGTTTCAAGATGGCCATCCTGACAGCCAAGCATCATGATGGATTCTGCCTGTGGCCGACCAAGACAACCGGGCACTCCGTGGCGGCCTCTCCCTGGAAAGACGGGAAAGGGGATGTGGTACGCGAGCTGCGCGATGCTTGTGATAAATACGGCATCAAGTTTGGTGTTTATCTTTCTCCTTGGGATCGGAACGCCTCTTGCTATGGAGACTCTCCAAAATACAATGAATTCTTTATCGAACAACTGACCGAACTGCTGACCAACTATGGTGAGGTGCACGAAGTCTGGTTCGACGGTGCCAATGGTGAAGGTCCTAATGGAAAGAAGCAGGAGTATGACTGGACTGCCATCCTTTCTACCATCCGTCGTCTCCAACCCCGTGCCGTGACTGCCATTATGGGCGATGATGTACGTTGGGTAGGCAACGAACGTGGATTGGGACGTGAAACGGAATGGAGTGCCACCGTGCTGACTCCCGGTACGTATGCCCGCTGTGAAGAGCAGAACAAGGCGTTGGGTGTGAAGGCGACTTCCAAGGACTTGGGCGGACGCGACATGTTGGTCAATGCCAAGGAACTCTTCTGGTATCCTTCCGAAGTGGATGTATCGATCCGTCCGGGATGGTTCTATCATCAGCAGGAAGACAATCAGGTGAAGAGCCTCAAGCACCTGACCGATATTTATTTCAAATCTGTGGGCTACAACTCAGTGTTGTTGCTCAATATTCCTCCTGACCAGCGTGGACGCATCAGTGATGCCGATGTCAATCGTCTGAAAGAGTTTGCCGATTATCGTAAAGAGATTTTTGCCGATAACCGTGTCAAAGGCGGCTTGAAAGCGTGGACTGCCCGGCCGGGTGATACGCGTGTCTACCAGTTGAAGCCGAAATCGGAAATCAATGTGGTGATGCTGCGCGAAGACATTTCGAAAGGACAACGCATGGAGGCTTTCACAGTCGAAGCGTTGACTGCCGATGGATGGAAAGAGATAGCGAAAGGAACGACCGTCGGTTATAAACGCCTGATACGTATTCCGGCTGTCGAAGCCCGTCAATTGAGGGTGAAGGTCGATGCTTGTCGTCTGGCGGCTAATATCAGCGAAGTGGCTGCTTACTATGCCCGTCCGCTGGAAGAGTCGGCTGCAAAAGAAAACTGGAATGATCTGCCCCGTACTACATGGAAACAGGTAACTGCCGCTCCGTTGGTGATTGATCTCGGTAAAGCTGTGGATATGACCGGATTTGTATATGCCCCGGCTAATGCGGAAGCGAAGCCGACGATGGCCTTCCGTTATAAATTCTATATCAGCACTAATGGCAGAGACTGGAAAGAGGTGCCGACTACCGGAGAATTCAGTAACATCATGCACAATCCTGTACCGCAGACTGTCTCGTTCGGTAACAAAGTCAGTGCACGCTACATTAAACTTGATGCTACCACTCCGGATGCTACGCCGGCTCGGGTAGATTTGAAAGAAATAGGGATCCGCTTGCAGAAGTAAGTCGTTCTGTTGAACAACTGTTCCGGGTTATCTGTTTGAATGTAAGATATTAAACACTAGTAGGTATGAAATTCTTTATTGATACAGCTAACCTGGATCAAATCCGGGAAGCACATGATTTGGGAGTTCTGGACGGAGTGACCACCAACCCTTCTCTGATGGCGAAAGAAGGCATTAAAGGTGTCGAAAATCAGCGAAGACATTACGTGGAGATATGCAATATCGTACAAGGTGATGTCAGTGCCGAGGTGATTGCGACTGATTACGAAGGAATGGTCAGGGAAGGTAAGGAACTGGCAGCCCTTAATCCGCATATTGTGGTGAAGGTACCGTGCATTGCCGATGGCATAAAAGCCATCAAGCACTTTTCGGGGCAAGGCATCCGTACCAATTGCACATTGGTTTTCTCCACTGGTCAGGCTTTACTGGCTGCTAAAGCGGGAGCTACGTATGTTTCTCCTTTCGTGGGACGTTTGGATGACATCTGTGAGGATGGAGTCGGATTGGTTGCCGATATCGTTCGGATGTACCGCTTCTACAATTATCCTACTCAGGTACTGGCTGCCTCTATCCGTAGTTCCAAGCACATCATGGAATGTGTGGAGGCCGGTGCCGATGTAGCAACTTGTCCGTTGAGTGCCATTAAAGGACTGCTGAACCACCCGTTGACAGATGCCGGATTGAAGAAATTCCTGGAAGATTATAAGAAGGTAAATGAATGATAATTCTTGCTGACAGATAAAAAAAGGCTGTATTGGAACGTATCGTTTTCAGTGCAGCCTTTTTTATTTGGACTAAACCTAAAGCCTGTTCAGGTGTTATTTGGATAGAATGAACATTTTAAAATAAAGACGATAGTTATGATAGATTTAGGAAGCTGGATGAACAAAATCCTTATCGGTTGGGGGGTAGACCCTAAAATTGCAAATACTTTTGATGAAACGATTATTGCCATCCTGATGATTTTTATAGCGGTCGGACTGGATTATCTTTGTCAGGCCATTTTTGTAGGCGGGATGAAGCGTCTGGCACGGAAGACCTCTTATAAATGGGATACATTGATGGTCAAACATAAAGTTATTCATCACCTGATCCATATCCTTCCCGGTATCCTGATGTATATGCTTCTTCCTATGGCGTTCGTACATGGAAAAACGCTGCTGCTGGTTTCGCAGAAGATCTGTGTTATTTACATGATTTTTGCTTTGTTGCTGGCTCTCAACAGTAGTCTGTTGATGTTGTTGGATATACTCAGTGCTAAGGAGAAGTTGAAAGATCGGCCGATGAAGGGCTTTATCCAGGTATTGCAGGTACTTGTTTTCTTTATCGGAGGCATTGTGATTGTGGCTATCATTGTCGATAAGTCTCCTGCTACATTGTTTGCGGGATTAGGTGCATCCGCCGCCATCCTGATGTTGGTTTTTAAAGACAGTATTCTGGGCTTCGTGGCAGGTATACAGTTATCGGCTAATGATATGATACGTCCCGGTGACTGGGTGACTATCCCTTCGACTAATGCCAATGGGATTGTAGAAGAAATAACCCTAAACACGGTGAAGATACAGAATTTCGATAATACCATTTCTACTGTCCCTCCCTATTCACTGGTCAACGGTTCGTTTCAGAACTGGCGGGGAATGACGGAATCCGGAGGGCGTAGGGTGATGAAGAGTATCTTTCTTGACTTAACTACATTGAAATTCTGTACTCCCGAAATGCTTGATACTTTTCGGAAGGAGATACCCTTGCTGGCCGATTATCAGCCGGAGGAAGGAGTGATTCCCACTAACTCGCAGGTGTTCAGGGTGTATGTAGAACGTTATCTTTGCAGCCTGCCCGTGGTCAATCAGGATCTTGACTTGATTATCAGTCAAAAAGAAGCTACGGAATATGGAGTACCTATTCAAATTTACTTCTTTTCCCGCAATAAAATCTGGAAAGAATACGAACGTATCCAGTCCGATATCTTTGATCACTTTTTTGCGATGATACCGAAGTTTGAACTAAAGGTATATCAGTATTCGGATTGATTGGTTTCAAAATCGACATACACCGGTAAGTGATCGCTGTATCCTTCCTGGTATTTCATTCCGACATAGGTTCGGAAGGGTTGCATACCTCCGTACTTTTCATCTTTTGTCAGAAGGAAAGGCAAGCGTGCTACGTTTGCCTTTTTTTCTTCGGTAAAGAGTGTGCCCGAAATATCAAGTAGCGTTCCTGATACGATGAGATGGTCCAGCAGTCCCCATTCACCCTGATACTTATAGGAACCGAAGTTACGGTCTTTTGCCTTTCGTGCCAGCAGGTGGTAAAGTCGGTCATGATGGGTACTCACTTCGGGAGACAGTGCCTGTAGCACTTGTACTACTGATTTATCTGTAGGATAATCGTTAAAGTCCCCCATAATGATCAGTTTGGCGGAGGGACGTACATTGATAAGACTATCTGCTGCATCCTTTAACTTTTGTGCAGCGTAAAGCCGGTAAGGTTCCGACTGCCGTACTCCGCCTGAGCGGGAAGGGAGATGTGCCACCATTATGTCCAGCGTATCGCCTGTGAGCAGTAATCCGCTGACGTGCAGAATATCTCTTGTCGGGCGATGACCTTTGAAATTCCCGACGGAGAGGGCAGAGTAGGATAGAAGTTTGAACCGGTCACGTTGATACAGTAATGCCACATTGATGCCGCGCAGATCGGAGCAGTGGGTCATCACGTACCGATAACCGGCTTCTTTCAGTGGGGAATAAAGGGTCAGGTCACGCATAACTGTATCGTTTTCCACTTCACAGAGACCTATCAATGCGGGAAAATTCCATTCTCCGATGGCTGTGAGTGTTCGGGCTACATTATCTAATTTCTTTTTATATCGTCGGTGGTTCCAGTGACGCATTGAATGGGGCAGAAATACCATATCGTTTTTCAGTGAATCATGTCGGGTATCGAAAAAATTTTCGGTATTCCAAAAGACGACACGGAAAGGAGGTCGATTCTGTGCAGAAAGAAAAAGGGAAGAGAGGGAAATAAGTAATATAAAGAAGAGACGGAGCATAGATTGGATTCCTTTTAAATGCTGTTCGGTTGAAGTTCACCACAGAGTAACACAGAGTAACACGAAGTAATACAGGGTAATACAGAGTAATACGGAGTGACACAGAGACTTTTTGTTAATAATCAACAATTACCCGTCTCCTCTGTGTAACTCTGTGTCCTCTGTGGTGAAATAGCTTTAGTTCTTAGCCGGAATATGTGCCAACACATCCAGCAGATGTTTCCAGAATTTATCTACCGAAGGAATATGCATCCGTTCGTCCGGAGAGTGAACTCCTGTCAAGGTGGGGCCGAATGAAATCATATCCAGGGCAGGATATTTGTCGAGGAACAAGCCACATTCCAGTCCTGCATGGATTGCCTTTACTTTGGCATCAACACCGAACAGGCGTTTATATGACTCTTCCGCCACTTTTAGGATTTCCGAATCCGGATTGGGTTTCCATCCCGGATAACCTTCACCCCAGTTGACCTGAGCACCGGCGAGTCTGAATACGGCACGGACCGTTGTTGCTATATCGTCGCGAGAAGAAAGGATAGAACTGCGCTGGCTGGTTTCGATACGGATGGTGTTTTCCGGCTTCATTTTTACAGATGCCAGGTTCGTTGAAGTTTCTACCAGTCCCGGAATATCTTGACTCATGGCATATACTCCGTGCGGGCAACCGTATAGCGAAGTAATCAGCCGATAGGAAGTACTCGAGTCGATGGACCAGTCGCGGTGCGGCTCTGTTTCAAGAAGAATGTTCAGATCCGGTTCCACCCGATGAAGTTCGTTTTCGATTTCGGCGGTGAATACGTTCAAGGCTGTACGTATGTCATGTTTGTAATGTTCGGGCACGGAGAATACAGCCGAAGCTTCACGCGGAATGGCGTTACGCAGATTACCTCCGTTGAATTCATAGAGGTGGAAGTCCTCCTGGTAAGTAGTCATCATCTGATAGAGAAACCGGTTCAGTATCTTGTTGGCATTACCGCGTCCCAGATGTATATCCCCTCCGGAGTGTCCGCCTTTCAGACCTTTAACGGTTATGCGGAAGCAGAGGTGGCTGATGGGTGTCATTTCATTTTCATATTGAAATTCGGCCACTGTATCAATACCGCCCGCACAACCGATGTAAAGTTCACCTTCGTCTTCCGAGTCGAGATTAAGCAGAATTTCTCCGCTCATAAAGCCTTCTTTCAAGGCGAAAGCACCGGTCAGTCCTGTCTCTTCATCTACAGTGAACAGACATTCGATAGGACCGTGTTCAATACTGTCATCAGCCAGAATGGCCAGTTCGGTCGCTACTCCGATGCCGTTGTCGGCTCCCAAGGTTGTTCCTTTGGCTTTCATCCACTCTCCGTCAATCTCCGTTTCGATGGGATCGGTCAGGAAGTCATGGTCCGTATCATTATTCTTTTCGCACACCATGTCTACGTGCGATTGCAGAATCACTGTCTTCAGATTTTCTTTACCCGGTGTTGCCGGTTTTTTGATAAGCACGTTGCCGGCTTCGTCTACTTTGGTTTCTAAATTATGTTTTTCTCCGAACGCCTTTAAATAGGCGATCATCTTCTCTTCCTTCTTTGAAGGACGGGGCACCTGGCAGATTTCATTGAAGAAGTGAAATACACCGGCCGGTTTCAGTTCTGATTTTTCCATTCTCTTTTCTTTTTATGGAATTAAAAATTCAATTTTAACCCCTTATTGCTAAATATGGTTAATTTACTTGCGAATTTTGAACTCGTTTCTCTTTTTTTATGGTAAAAAAGGAGGCTTAGTCAGTACAAAAGTCTATATTTGCACCCACAAAATTAATAGAAATGCTCTATACAATACTGATAACTCTGTTAATAGTTGCTATTTGCCTTGGTTTATTAGGCATAAAAGTCTTTTTTACAAAGGGTGGAAAATTTCCCAACGGGCACGTCAGCGGCAATAAAGCGTTAAGGGAGAGAGGCATAAGTTGTGCACAGTCCCAAGACCGGGAAGCACAGAAGAAACGACGTTTTTCTATTGATGAAATTGAAAAAGCCTTAAACGATAGTATGAACTAATTAATTAAAAAACTATATTTTACAAGTATGAAGAGAATGAATTACCTCATTAACGGATTTGCTGCTCTTGCATTCCTCTTTCTTTTTTCACAATGCGCTGGTAAAGCTGATAATGCTGCTGCTCCTGCCGCTTCCGGAAATGCAAATGCCACTTCTGGTTTGAAAATCGCTTATGTAGAAGTAGATACTTTGTTGTCTCAATATAATTTCTGCAAAGACCTGAATGCTGACATGATCAGCAAAGAGGAGAACAGCCGCATGGTGCTGAATCAGAAAGCAAATGAACTGCGTAAATCTCAACAGGAATTCCAGAAGAAATATGAAAGTAATGCTTTTATTTCTCCGGAAAGAGCACAGCAAGAATATGCACGCTTAGGTAAATTGGAACAGGATTTGCAGGCTCTGCAGAACAAACTGGCTACAGAGATGGCATCGGAGAATGCTAAAAACAGTCAGATTCTGCGTGACTCTATTAACGCTTTTCTGAAAGAATATAATAAAACAAAAGGTTATAACCTGATTATCAGCAATACCAGCTTTGATAATCTGCTGTATGCCGATAGCACACTGAACATTACTAAAGAGATCGTAGACGGACTTAACGCAAGATATACTCCTGTGGCTAAGAAATAAAATCGGTTTACTATACTATAGAATAGAAGAGGCAATTCCAATTACCGGGTTGCCTCTTTTTTTAGTTAAGATAATCTCCCTGTTTATAGTATCTGTCCGATATTTTATATTACTTTGCAGGGAAAGCGAATAAAATACAATATATGGGAAGTCATTGGGGTGAAAAAATACGAAGATACCTGCAAAGCCTTTATCCGGTTGCATATCAAAGATGGAAGGTTGTGTTGATTTCTTCCCTGGTTGTATTTCTGATATTACTGGTTTTACAGCCATTTGGGATATCCGGCATTAGGCAGCATAAGTTCTGGATACTTGTGGGCTTTATGGGCGTGACGGCAGTATCTCTGAGTATTCCGATGTATGTCTTTGGCAAACTGTTTCCGAAGTTCTATAAAGAAGAAACATGGACTGTGTGGAAACAGATTGTCAATCTGTTACAGATACTTTTTTTTATAGCTATCGGGAACTGGATTTATTCTACTTTCGTTTTTGGTTGGGGATTACGTTGGGATGTCTTTTGTGCCTTTGCATTATTCACTTTGGTCATCGGACTTTTTCCTACTGTACTTTTCATTTTGTTGAATCAAAATAGACTGTTGGCCATTCATCTGAAAGAGGCTACCGAGATGAATCTCCATCTGCAACGTTCGGTATTGCCGGCCGAATCTGTGGAAACAACACAAGACAGCCCTTTTCTTTTGTTTCAGGGAGGCATCCGGGAATCCTTGGAATTGGACTCTAAAGACTTGTTGTATGTAGAATCCAATGGAAACTACATCCGGGTAAATTATCAGAAAGCAGGTAAAAACGTTCAGTGTCTGTTGCGTGCAACCATGAAGCAGGCAGAAGAAGTAACAGCCGTTTGTCCGTTGGTGCTGAAGTGTCACCGGGCCTTCTTGGTCAACGTCCGTAAGGTGGTGAAAGTGAATGGAAACTCCCAGGGATATCGTTTGCTTCTGGAGGGTTGCCCGGAAGAGATACCTGTATCCCGAGGCTATTCGAAACAGGTTAAAGAACTGATAGAAAGTATCTCTGGCGACTAACTATTGATCACAAAAGGATGCAGTTCGTCACACGTGAGGTGCTGCTTATCACATATCCGGGCTGTCCGTCCCGGATATTTTTTTGCTTTGTGCCAATCCTTTATGTTTGCCGATGAAAACGTTAGCAAACAGATCACCATGAAAGGATTTTATGTACCAGCCGCATTGAGCCTGATGTTACTCTCGCTCCCGACCGCTGCACAAAGTGTAGCTACGGATACCATTCTCCTGGCCACTTTCAATGATAGTATATCGTTGGACGAGGTAGTAATCAAAGCACATAAGACGCCGAGGGCCAACAGTCGTTGGAGCGATCTGCAACCTGTCGATCTGGTAACAGTAGGAGGTTCCAACGGAGATTTGTACCGGGCTTTGCAAACACTTCCGGGGGCTCAACTCCAAGGTGAAAGCGGTCGTTTACTGGTACGTGGAGGGAGCAGCAACGAAACACAAACCTATATAGACGGCATGCATGTGTTGAATCCCTATACTATTACCGGGACTGATACTCCTGCACGCGGGCGTTATTCTACATTTATGTTCAGTGGTGTCAATCTGGCTTCCGGAGGACAGTCGCAGGAATATGGAGAGGCTTTGTCTGCTGTTCTTCCTTTGGAGACCAAAGACTATAGTACAGTCAATAAGTTTGGGATGAATGTTTCGACTGTCGGAATGGGTGGAGGCGGTACACGGGCTTTCAATCGATCCTCATTGTCATTGAATCTCGATTATCAGAATCTGGCTCCTTATGATCGGGTTTATCCTTCGCGCACAGATTTTAAACGGCCGTATCGCATGCTATCCGGTGCGACCCAATTTCGCTACACACCGAATGAAAAGACCCTTTTTAAATTTTATGCGGGATATGACCGTACGGATTTTTCGAATTACACAGATATCGATCATCATCTTTTCGGCCTGGGTGAAAACAATATATACCTCAATACAACATTCCGCAAACGTACAGCTTCCGATTGGAATTGGTTTATCGGAACTGCCTACTCTTTTTATGATCGGAAAGTGAAAGGAGCAGTGAAGGACCGGGATGTATGGAACGAACGCCAACAAGAGTTCCATCTGAAAGCAAAGTTCTTCAAGCTGTTTACTTCGCGGTTGCGTCTGGATATGGGTGTGGAGACTTTTGTGCGTTCTTATCGGAACCACTATCAGTTGGAAACATTGCGTGATACGCATCAAATGTATCCCACTATCTATGCCGGATTTCTTTCGTCTGCTTTTTATCTGTCGGAGAATCTTAAAACTGAAATATCTCTCCGCCCCGAATATACTTCGTTAAACCGGACAATGAACTGGTCTCCCCGGGCTGCTGTCAGTTATATGTGGAATCATCTGCTGGTGTCGGTCGTAGCAGGGCAATATACCCAACTTCCGGAAAACGACTATCTGATAAGGAATATCTCTTTGCCTTCTAATGTTTGCAGACAAGCTCTTTTTAGTCTCCAATATGAACAGGGAGGCCGGTTTTACAAAGCAGAGTTCTATTATAAAAATTATAAGAAACTGGAATTATCGGTTCCGGACGGTATCACTCCTGATGGATATGGATACAGTAAAGGTATTGATCTGTATTTTTGTGACAATGCCCTATGGAAGAATTTTGAGTACCGTTTGTCTTACTCTTATAACCTCTCGAAACGTAAATATCGGGAATATACAGAACTTACGGTGCCACAGTATGCTACCCGTCATCACGCATCGCTGGTGTTGAAATACAGTGTTCCCCGATTGCGAACCATCTTTAGCGTGACCGATGGGGTGGCAAGCGGGCGTCCCTACCACAATCCGGAACTGTCCGGACTGATGAATGATGAAGTAAAACCCTATCATTCTCTCGATTTGGGTATTACGGTTCTGGCGGGCAAAAAAGTGATTGTACATGCTTCTGCCACCAATCTGCTGGGACGTAAGAATGAATACGGGCGTATCGACGGAGAGGCTGTCCGTACTTCAAGCGACCACTTTTTCTATCTGGGAGTGTATATCACATTGGGTAAGAAGGTAGCTTATGATGTTTCTAATTTTTAAATATTATACCATTATGAAAACAATGATTATTTCAATTATCGCAGTATTAGCAAGTGTGGCCGTATCCGGTCAAAGTCTGACATTAACAGTTAAAGACGTGGAACATGTGGAGGGAACTCTTTATGTGGCTATCTATTCGTCCAAAGAGAACTTTATGAAGAAACCTCTTTTCGGTTTTCGGGTGGCTGTGAAAGACCGTACAATGACAATACCTTGTAAAGGAATTCCTGCCGGGACCTATGCCATCTCCCTCTTTCAGGATGAAAACGGAAATGGAAAGTTAGACACCGGTTCATTCGGGCGCCCTTTAGAGAAATTTGGATTCAGCAATGATGCCGAGGGTATCATGGGAGCTCCTTCGTATGAAAAGTGTTGTTTCGAATTTAAACGAGATACTACGGTGGTCATTCATTTAAAATGATAATGCGGCATCCTGCCGACTGTTGTTTTGTTGACCGGAGCTCTGTCTTGCCTATCGGAAAACAAATTCTATTTGGCAAGTTCTTTTTCTTCTTCCTGCGGAATACGGAATGCCGTGTATAACTCCAGTATGGCTGCGATAGTAAGGCAGGCAATCCATTCATTGCCACGTGTGGTGAACATAAAAGCTCCTGTCAATATCAGTGCTAATGCACCGAAGATCTGCTGGATACGCAGTCGGCGGAGCGTCTTGCTTTTAGCCCGAAGCGGAGTATTCACCTGAGCCAATGCGACAAAACCTGCCCCGATGGTATATATATAAGGTGCATAGACCCATCCGGTGATAAAGACAGCGGCCCCTATGAGGGCCATTACTGCGCCTACGGCGAAAAGTGCGGGTATCAGTTGTTTCATTCTTCCTCGTCAAATACGTAAATGTCTTCGTTGGGCTTTTTCATCAGGTATTTTTCGCGCGCTATCTGTTCGATAGCTTCGGGATTGGTACTCAGTTCGTTGAGGCGCTCCGTATTCTCTTCGTATTCTGCGCGATATTTATCAATCTCTCCCTGCAAGCGACTGATTTCGCGTGCGTAGCCGATGCGGCGGATCATGCTGTTTTCGTCCAGAAATCCGATGATGACACCGAATGCCACGACGGTAATCCAGTATTTATGTCTGCCTATGAACTCCCAGATAGTGATTAATTTGCCCATGATTTTCTCATTAATTCCAGTTGCAAAGATAAAACTAATAACTTAAAACGTATCATTTCCGCTCTAAAACTTATTTCGCTTCCTTTTTTATCCTTGCACTTTTTTGCGTACATTTGCACAAACTCAAAAAATAGAGATTATCCGGAATATGGAAAACTATATCGTATCCGCCCGTAAATACCGCCCTTCCACTTTTGAGTCGGTTGTGGGACAACGGGCACTGACCACTACACTGAAAAATGCTATCGCCACTCAGAAACTGGCGCATGCTTACCTGTTCTGCGGACCGCGCGGAGTGGGTAAAACGACTTGTGCACGTATCTTTGCCAAGACCATTAACTGTATGAACCTTACGGCAGATGGCGAAGCCTGTAATGAATGTGAGTCGTGTGTCGCTTTCAACGAGCAACGGTCGTACAATATTCACGAGCTGGATGCGGCGTCCAATAACTCGGTAGACGATATCCGTCAGTTGGTGGAGCAAGTACGCATTCCGCCCCAGATTGGCAAATATAAAGTATATATCATTGACGAGGTACACATGTTGTCAGCTTCGGCATTCAATGCTTTTCTGAAAACACTTGAAGAGCCTCCCCGCCACGCCATATTTATTCTTGCAACAACAGAGAAACATAAGATTCTTCCTACCATCTTGTCGCGTTGTCAGATTTACGACTTTAACCGTATCAGCGTAGACGATACTGTGAACCATTTGACTTACGTAGCGTCTAAAGAAGGAATCACGGCGGAGCCTGAAGCCTTGAACGTGATTGCGCTCAAAGCGGATGGGGGTATGCGTGACGCTCTCTCTATCTTTGATCAGGTGGTTAGTTTCACCGGAGGAAATATCACCTACAAGAGTGTGATTGAGAATCTCAATGTATTGGATTACGAGTATTACTTCCGTTTGACAGACTGTTTTCTTGAGAATAAAGTGAGCGATGCCTTGTTGCTTTTTAACGATGTGCTCAACAAGGGATTCGACGGAAGTCACTTTATTACCGGACTTTCATCTCATTTCCGCGACTTGCTGGTTAGTAAAGATGCCGCCACGCTCCAGTTGCTTGAGGTAGGTGCCGGTATTCGTCAACGCTATCAGGAACAAGCGCAGAAGTGTGCGTTACCTTTCTTGTACCGGGCCATGAAGCTTTGCAATGATTGTGACATGAATTATCGTGCCAGCAAAAACAAGCGTTTGCTGGTGGAACTGACTTTGATACAAGTTGCGCAGCTTACCGTCGAGGGGGATGATGGTAGTGGTGGGCGTGGCCCTAAACAAGCTATAAAACCCGTTTTCACGCAACCCGCCGCTGCTCAGCAGCCTCAGGTAGCACCTATTGCTTCACCATCTCAGAGTATGAATGCTACTACACCTGTTGCTCCGCAGGCTGTGTCTCAACAGGTTGGTAGTTCCCCGGCTGTCAATGTACGTCCGGGTGGAGCAGTTTCTCCATCGGGTGCTATGCCCGATGCGGTACGGATGGCTCAATTTAAAGAGGAAAAGAAGATTCCTGTCATGAAAAAGTCCAGCCTTGGACTTTCCATCAAGCATCCGCAAAAGGAGGAAGAACAGCGGGGAGCGGGTGTTGTCCATACTGCTCAGGTGTCGACACAGCAGATCGAAGAAGATTTTATTTTCAACGAACGGGATCTGAATTATTATTGGCAGGAGTATGCCGGACGTATGCCGATCGAACAAAAGGCGATAGCCATGCGTATGCAGAATATGCGTTTGTCATTGCTCAACGACACGACTTTTGAGGTGGTGGTAGATAATGAAATCGTTGCGAAAGATTTCACGGCTCTGATTCCCGGTATACAAGCTTACTTGCGTGGTTCGCTGAAGAATCGTAAGGTGACAATGACTGTCCGCGTCAGTGAAGCAACCGAAAATGTACGTGCTGTCAGTCGTGTGGAAAAGTTTCAGATGATGGCTCAAAAGAATAATGCATTGTTGCAGTTGAAGGAAGAATTTGGGTTGGAACTCTACTAAAAAAGATACTGCGTTACCTATTTTCAAAAAAAGAGGATCGGCCATGCAACGTTTTGTGTTGTTGTAACGTCTAATAGCTATAATCAAAAAATATAATCGATATGAAAGCAATTTGTAATAAAGGGATTTGTGTATTTCTTTTTTTGTCGTTACTGATGTCGGCAACTATGGTAAATGCACAGAGAGTGATCACAGCAAGTGGTAAGTATATAACAAAGAATATCAAAGTGACCCGGTTTGATCAGATTTATTTGAAAGGAAGTCCCACGATTGAATATACGCAGTCCCCGGGAGCATCCAAAGTACAAATTGCAGGATCGGATAATTTGGTCGATTTGGTGGAGTGCCGTGTAGAAGGAAGTACGTTGATAGTGAATATGAAGTCACGTACCAATATTTCTTATGGTAAAGAGGGACGACTGAAAATCTTGGTTTCCAGTCCGATGCTGAAGAGCGCTTCTTTGCAAGGTTCTGGCGATATCCATTTAGGAAGTCTGAAAGTGGAAGGGCTGGATGTATCATTGACCGGTTCAGGTGATATTGTTGCGGAAAATATAACTTGCAACAGTGATTTTTCTGCCCTGTTGAAAGGTTCGGGTGACATTGACGTGAAGGGGCAGCTTCGTGCTAAAAGTGTGAATCTGAATTTGCAAGGCTCCGGTGACTTGAAAGTAGCAGGTGTTACCGGAAGCGAAATCAGTGCGATGCTTCAGGGATCGGGTGACTTGAAAGTTGGAAGTACTAATATCACATCGACTGTAACGGCAAAGTTGAGTGGCTCGGGTGATATGGATGTATTGGATATTCGTGCCAATAGCGTATCCGGACAGTTGGATGGCTCAGGAGACATGACTTTGTCGGGTTCTGCTCGTAATGCCACGTTGGTTTTGAACAGGTCGGGAGAACTCAGTGCGCGAAAACTGGATGCTGAAAATGTAACGGCTCATGTCAATGGATCAGGGGAAATCTCCTGTACAGCCACGAAGACACTTGAAACCAATATCCAAGGTAGTGGAGAAATTTCTTATAAAGGAAATCCGAGTATACGGTCGACAGGTAAGAATCATCTGAACAGACTCTAAAAAGTATTACATTCTGCCGACAGGCAAGACGGATAAAGCGTCTCCTAACAATAAACATCCATTGTTAGGGGGCGCTTCGTCTATTATCCCCTGTAGTAATCTTGTTTTCTATACGAAGTGATGGAGCCGGCCGGATATGATTTCTGTTATGTAAAAAAGGTGATAACCGTCTTACACTTTGCCGATCGACTGCCGGAAGAGGTGATTGCTACGTTGTCTGGCAGAGTATCTGTATCTACGTTGATGATTGTTAAGTAAACACCTAAATGTAGGTATCGTGCTTGTGAATGGATACACTATTATACCTAATTTTTGGTATTGCCTCTGCTGTGAATATCTTATACTTTTGCGAGCTAATAGAAAGTAAGATGATTCGTAAAATTGCATATACATTTTTTTCTTTTCTAATTTGCTGTAATGTATCTCTTGCGTGGGGACAGACATTTGCATTCCGAGGTACTGTATTGGATGAACAGACTCATAAGGCATTGGATTATGCCACCATTCAGTTGTTTGTGGAAAAGCAATTTGCTTATGGAGGAATAACAGATGCAAACGGACATTTTGAACTTCTTCATATCCATCCTGGGACCTATCGGATTATCATATCTTATTTAGGATATGATTCTACCGAGAAAGAAATTAAGGTTGTGGGAAATACTTCTGATATATTTTATTTAAAGCCCTCGAACATGGCGCTGAACGAAGTGGTAGTGACTGCTTCCGAATCAAAGCGTGCGACCAGTGCTTCCATAGTTGACCGTACCGCCATGAAACATCTTCAACCCAGCAGTTTCAGTGATTTGATGGAATTGGTGCCCGGAGGAAAATCGGCTGATCCTCAGATGGGACAGGCTAATCTGATCCGTATACGTGAAACGGGTAAGACGGAAGATATCTCTTCATTGGGAGTCGGATTCTATATTGATGGTATCTTTCAGAATACGGATGCGAATCTGCAATATATGCCGAGTAGCACTTCTGCCGTAAATGCAACGAGTACGATGTCAAAAGGGGTGGACATGCGTACTATCCCGACTGATAATATTGAAAAGGTGGAGATCATTCGTGGTATTCCTTCGGTAGCTTACGGTAACGTGGCAAACGGTGCGGTGATTATTCAGCGTAAAACCAGTGAAAGTCCGTTATCCGCACGTTTCAAAGCCGATAAGACCAGTAAGCTGTTTTCTGTAGGCAAAGGATTCCGGTTGGATGGGAACGGACGTTATGTCTTGAATACCGATTTGAGTTATCTGGATTCAAAGATAGATCCCCGCAATAGTGTGAAAAACTATACCCGCCTCACAGCTTCCGCCCGCCTGGATGGAAAGTGGTTATGGAATGAACGCAATATTCACTGGAACCTCAGTACCGATTATACCGGTTCGTTTGATGATGCAAAGAGGGATAAAGATGCGACAGTAAAGGAAGACTCCTATAAATCAGACTTTAGCAGCTTCAAAATGGCGGGAAAATGGAATCTGAAATTTTCGAATCATTCGTGGATTCGTGAGATTCATGCGGCAACCTCTGTTAGTTGGCAGTGGGAGAAGATGCGTGAAACAAAATCCGTCTCTCTGAATCGTCCGGCTGCCATTGCCACTCAGACAGAGACCGGAGAATCTGACGGTATCTATCTGCCTTATAATTATGTGGCACAGATGGAGATTGACGGTAAACCTTTATATGTCACGGTTTCCGCACGTACACATTTGGCTTTTCCACTGGGTGGACTGCAAAATAGGATGAATTTGGGAGTGGAATGGAATTACCAGAAGAATTTGGGGAAAGGTCAGGTTTTTGATGTGACACGACCTATCAGTGAAGGTTTAAGTACGCGTCCGCGCCGTTTTAAAGATATACCGGGACTGCAACCTTTTGCTTTCTATGCCGAAGAGGTGTTGAATCTTCCCGTAAAAAGGCATAAATTGGCTTTTACAGCCGGTATCCGTTTGCAGTCTTTATTGGGGCTGGACCGCAAATATGAGATGCAGGGTAAGATCTATCCAGACCTTCGTCTGGATCTGCAATGGAGTTTGCCTACATCCAACGGATGGAATATTGCCTTTTCGGGAGGTCTGGGCTGGATCAGCCGTATGCCGACTACCGCACAGCTGTATCCGGACTTCAAGTATGTGGATTTGATTCAATTGAATTATTATCATAACCATCCGGATTATCGCCGCATCAATATGATGACGTATAAATGGGATAATACTAATTATCAGTTGGAACCGGCACGTAACATGAAATGGGAAGTGCGGGCGGATATTGGTTACAAGGGAAACCGTTTGTCGGCGACTTATTTCCGCGAACGGATGAATAATGCTTTTGATGACCTCACATACTATAAATCATTGGCATATAAGTTATATGATCCGGCAAGTATCGATGGTTCGGCTTTGACAGCCCCTCCCGAACTTTCTCAGTTGACTTATGCCAATGAATACAACCTGGATGTGTATTCCACGCAAGGAAATGGAATGAAGGTGCATAAAGAAGGAGTGGAGTTTCAGTTCGCTTCCAGACGAATTGAATCGCTTAAGACTCGTGTCACAGTGTATGGAGCTTGGATAAAGACAGTTTATAGTTCGGATTCTCCCAAATACAAGGCTTCTTCTATATTGCTGGACAACAAACAGTTGAAATATGTGGGATTGTACCAGGGGGAGAACGGGACAGAAAGTCAGGCATTCAATACGAATTTTATGTTTGATACTTATATACAGCGTTTGGGACTTACTTTCTCCACATCGGCACAATGTACTTGGTATACCAACAGACGGAACTTATGGAATGATGGCGTTCCGGTCAGCTATATCGACCAATCCGGTGAAACACATCTATTTCGTGAAGAAGATAAAAACAATATTCAGTTACAGCATCTGGTAGAGAAATATTCGGCTACCTATTTTGAGCGTACCACCGTACCTTTTTATATGGATATCAATCTGAAGGCGAGTAAGCGGATCGGTAAATATCTGAACCTGGCTTTTTATGTAAACCGGCTTTTAGGTATTTATCCTGATTATACCCTACGGGGTGTGTTGCAGCGGAGAACCTCCGAGTCGCCTTATTTCGGTATGGAGATGAACCTGACTTTTTAGTAAATGAACAATAAAACAAAATAGAAATGAAAATGAAAAAGAATCAATTGACAATGGCAATCCTTTTTGCGACCATGCTGGGATTTACCGCATGTAGTGATGATGACAAAGTAAATATATCCACTGTAAGCATTACCACTACTGTAGATACCACTATCGAGGGTCTACAGCTGACCGGTGGAACCTATACTTTTGAAAATATAAATACATCGGTTAAGACAGACGTTGCTTATCCGCTCCAAAGCATTGAATTGGCAGATGGATTGTATAATGTGACTTTTATAGGTAAAGGTACTTATTCACAAAATGGAACTTCCGTGGAGGTCGATGTACAGGGAGTACAGCAGAATGTGACTGTTTCCGGAGGATCATGCAAGATGGAACTGACGGTTCATGTACTCAATACAGGCGAGCCCGGTTTTGTGATTGCCGAGATATTTATTCCCGGAACCTATAATGAAGCTGGAAAGCAATATAATGGCGATCAGTATGTACGCATCTATAACAACTCGGATAAAGTTTTGTATGCCGATGGATTGATCTTTATGGAATCACAATTCCAAACTACCCAAAAATACCAGTCGGTAGATCCGGATATTATGAATGAAGCCATTGCAGTAGGTTCTGTTGTAGCGGTGCCGGGCAGTGGAACGGATCATCCGGTACAACCGGGAGAATCTTTTATCCTGTGTGACAATGCGATCAATCATAAAGAGGCTAATCCGAATTCAATAGATTTAAGTAAGGCCAATTTTGAGTGGTACATAGAGTCAAAACAAGATGTGGATAATCCGGCTGTCCCCAATCTGGATATTTATTATTGTTATTCCAAGACTATTTGGGTGTTGAATAAACAGGGAAATCGTGCTTATGCTATCGGCAGATTGCCCCAAGGCATGACAAAAGAAAAGTATATTTCAGACTATGCATACAATTATACGTATATCATGCAAAACGGGACAGCCAGCAAACCCCAAAGCAAATATAAGTTCCCCAATGAATGGATAATTGATGCCGTAAACGTGGGGGCTTCCAATGAATGGCAGTGGAATGTTACTTCTACCGGATTGGATATGGGACATACTTATGTCGGTGTGAACAGTACTATTGCAGAAAACATCGGAAAATGCGTAATGCGTAAAGTAGCCTATAAGGATGGTGAGCGTGAAGTATTGCAGGATACAAATAATTCTACTGTTGATTTTACACCTGCAGCCACTCCGAGCCTATTTAACAAATAATTGAATCCATCTTATTGATATATAAATCTTTATTATTTATGATGCGAATCCGAATTATCATTACGTTGCTGATTGCTTTATTTGTGGAGAGTCGGCAGGAAGCCTTCGGGCAGACTGTCGACACATTCTCCCTGTCCGATAAGGTAATCCGTACTGCTTCATTTGCGACCGGATTTCGTGGTGAGGTATGGAGGAATCCGGCACTTTATTATTACTATACTCCGTATACATGGACAAGGTTGGACGTAAATGGAGCTTATCATGATAAAGGAAAAGCATCTTTGAAACAGGAAGGTGATAAGGATACCCATATCGGGGTGGATGTTCACTCTTTCGTCATTCTTTCGGGACGTGATCGTGTATTCGGTTCAGCAGGATACAGGAGTGAGAAACAGGAGAATGTGCTATGGAACGAAAATATAGACTGGAAACTGATTGCTCCTTACGTGACCGGTGATTCTATTGGAGGTTTTTTGAAAGGAGAAACTTACTATTTCAATGGAGGTTACGCCAGTGAGTCGGGTTCTTGGACGTGGGGAATCACTGGTGGTTATAGGGCTTCCCATAATTATCGGGATAAAGATCCGCGTCCGCGTAATACGGCTTCCGATCTTTCTTTTGCTTTGGGAGTAGGATATCGTTTGGGATCGTATCGTTTGGGAGTTTCTACAGATTTCCGGCTTTATCAGCAGAAAAGTGAGATTTCGTTCCTTGCGGATAAAGGCTCTACTTCAGTATACCATATGTTGGGATTGGCTATGGATTATGTGCGTTTTGCCGGAAATCAGACCGGAACGAAGCATCAAGGTACCGAGTGGGGAGGAAGTATAGGTATCCTGCCGGTTGATACGGAGAAAGGCATATCTGCCACAGTTTCGGTCGATCGCATGTCGATGGACAAGAAATTAAGCAATGCCAATAATCTTACTTTATTGAATTTGGCAACAACGGATTTGAAAGGGAATGTGACTTGGATGCGGAAACTTCAGCAGTCGGAGCACCTTGCAGTAAAGCTGGATGCAGGCTATACAGTCCGTAAAGGGACGGAGAATCTGTACGGTGAGGCAGGCGGAAGTTCTTATGGTGCATTAATCAGTACATCTCCGGGAATGAAAGTCACGAATTGTCAGATTGCTGCCAGCGGTTTATGGGAGAGGCTTTTGACCGATAAGTTAGTATGGGGAGGAGCAATCATTCCAAGTATAATTTTTCATCGGTCGGAAACAGATTACAGTGCTATATCCCGGTTTGTTCATCTGTCGGCTCTGGAGAGCTCTTTACGTGCCCGTTTGCAGTATCAGAAGAGGCTGTTACGATTGACTGCGGAGGCCAATGGCGGGTATTATGCCAATTTATCGGCCGAACATTCTTTACCGGGACTGAATCTTGTGAAGTCGGCCTCTCAAGCTTTGTTGGCGAATATCGACTATTTGTCCGATAGCTATGGGATGGTAGGTATTCGTTTACAAGGGGATTATCCTATTATGAAACAATATAATCTGTCTTTGTCGGTTCAATGGCAGGCCGCATATTATAAAAAAAGTGGAACGACCCGGTATGTCGCTTGTTCACTGGGCATCTTTTTTTAACAAATAAAAACAATTAAGCATATGAAAATTAAATTTATGGTCGCTGCAACCTTAATAGCAGCTTTGGTAACTACTACTTCTTGTGGAAACAGTAACAAACAGAGTCAGTCCGAAAAAACGGAGCTGGCAGCTCCGGCGGCATTAAGTGTCGATAACCTGTTGGCACATGCCGATTCATTGGCTAACCGGGAGGTGACTATAGAAGGTATCTGCACGCATACCTGTAAGCATGGAGCTACAAAAATCTTCCTGATGGGCAGTGATGATACCAAAACGATTCGTGTGGAAGCCGGACCGCTGGGTTCATTTGACACTAAATGTATCAATGCCATTGTCACAGTGACCGGGACATTGAAAGAACAGCGGGTAGATGAAGCCTATTTGCAAAACTGGGAGTCTAAATTGAAAGCGCAGACCGAAAAATCTCATGGCGAAACAGCTGCCGGATGTGATTCGGAAAAGAAAGCGCGTGGCGAAACAGCTAATACTCCTGAAGCCCGTATTGCAGACTTTCGTGCAAAAATAGCGGAAAGAAAAGCTGCCACCGGAAAAGATTACCTATCATTCTATTATATGGAAGCAAGTTCTTATGAAATCGCGGAATAAAGGTACTGTATTTCGCAAATGGAGCCGGATCATCCACCGTGATTTATCTTTCTTCTTTGCGGGAATGATTATGATTTATGCTATTTCGGGTATCGTGATGAACCATAGGGATAGCATAAATCTTCATTATACAGTGACACGAACGGAATATAAGATAACAGAGGACCTGTCGGATAAAAGTAAAGTCAATGAGAAAGTGATTTTGGCTTTGCTGGAACCTTTGAACGAAGCCGGAAATTTCACTAAATATTATTATCCAAAGCCGGATCGGATTAAAGTTTTTCTGAAAGGTGGTTCGAGCCTGGTGGTTAATACCCGGACAAAGGATGCTGTTTACGAAGGAGTGAAGCGTCGTCCGCTGATTTCTTCCATGGTACAGCTTCATTTCAATCCGGGTAAATGGTGGACTTGGTTTGCCGATGCCTTTGCTGTCAGTCTGATTGTTATCACCGTCAGCGGTATGGTGATGATAAAAGGTCCTAAGGGGTTATGGGGTAGAGGAGGGATCGAGTTGGTGGGCGGTATCCTGATTCCTATTCTTTTCCTGATGTGTTTCTAGTAACAAACAAAAAATGATTTATAAAGCATGAGTGCAATTATAGAATGTAAGAACCTGACCCATTATTACGGTCAGCGCAAGATTTATGAGAACTTGAGCTTTGAAGTGCCTCAAGGACGTATCTTGGGACTGTTGGGTAAGAATGGCACAGGGAAAACGACGACCATTAATATATTGAGCGGTTATCTTCAGCCGCATTCGGGCGAATGTCGCATCTTTGGTGAGAACATTCAGACCATGGATCCTGCTTTACGCAGGAACATCGGTTTGCTCTTGGAGGGGCATGTCCAATATCAGTTTATGAATATCACACAGATAGAAAAGTTTTATGCTTCTTTTTATCCGGGACAATGGAAGAAAGAAGCTTATTATGACTTGATGAACAAATTGAAGGTAGCTCCGGGACAACGTATTTCGAGAATGTCGAACGGACAGCGTTCGCAAGTGGCATTAGGGCTGATTCTGGCACAAAATCCGGAGTTGTTAATTCTGGATGACTTCTCTTTAGGACTTGATCCGGGTTATCGTCGTCTTTTTGTAGATTATTTACGTGATTATGCCCGTTCCGAGAACAAGACGGTTTTTCTGACTTCCCATATTATTCAAGATATGGAGCGGCTGATTGATGATTGTATTATTATGGATTATGGTTCTATCCTTATCCAGCAACCTATTGAAACGTTGATGAAAGGGTTGAGAAAATATACTTGCACTGTCCCCGAAGGTTATCAGCCTCAATTGCCGGTGACTTGCTATCATCCGGCTGTTATTCGTCAGACTTTGGAAACATATTCTTTTTTGCCCCCTTCGGATGTGGAGGGGCTATTGAAGGAAAATCAAGTTCCCTTTACTGGTTTGCAGCACGAAAATGTAGGTCTGGAAGATGCCTTTATCGGTCTCACCGGAAAGTATTAATAATGTAAATAAATAGAGAAGAAATATGATACAAGCCATATTTTATAAAGAGTGGATAAAAACGCGCTGGTATTTGTTGCTGGCAACCCTTTTTATGATAGGAATCACAGGATATTCCATGCTTCGTATTGGTCGTACCATTGCCATACAGGGAATCGATCATTTATGGGTGGTAATGGTCCAGAAGGATGCTATATTTATCGATCTGTTGCAATTTGTTCCTTTACTGACCGGTATATTGCTGGCAGCCGTACAGTTTTTCCCTGAGATGCAACGCAAGTGTTTGAAACTTACCTTACATTTACCTTATTCACAGAAGAAGATGGTCATGGCTATGTTAGCCTTTGGAGTACTTGCGCTGTTTACATGTTTTGCTACGAGTTTTATTATCATGGGAGTTTATTTGCCGCAACACTTTACAAGTGAGCTGGTACAGCGTATCTTACTCTCGGCTGCTCCGTGGTTTTTGGCCGGATTTGCCGGGTATCTGCTTGTTTCATGGATTTGCCTGGAACCTACATGGAAGCGGAGGGTCTTGAATCTGATTATTGCCGCATTGATTTTTCGTGTCTATTTCCTGGCTTCGGGAGCAGAGGCTTATAACAGTTTCTTGCCCTGCCTGACACTTTATACGCTGCTTATCGCTTCTCTTTCATGGATTTCTGTGGTACGGTTCAAAGCCGGTAAGCAAGACTAACCGAATGTTTATTACTAAAAAAATTAAACGAACATGATTCGATTCAGCAAAATGTTTTTTTATGTTACTGTGGCTGTGCTGCTTGTATGGCAGTTGCCTTGGTGCTATGCTTTTCTCACATTGAAGCCTGCCAAGACTCCTTTTACTATGTATAGTTCCGTGCTTGGTGATTTTGTCATTACGCAACTGGATGAGAATAAGCAGCTTCACCGTTATGATACGAAAGGCAATACATATACACAACAACAGGTCGACAGTCTGTTACCTTCTCTTTACGTACGTCAGCTTACGGCAGACGAACGTTTTCCCGATACCATTTGCGGTAGGGCAGTTAGTCCGAAAGACATCCAGTTGACTAACTTTACTTTCAAGAGTGTGCCGTCAGCTATCAATGCTCCCCAAACAGGACTTTATTTCCTGATGGAGTCCATGTCCAAGCGGGTGGATTTGAAAATGCCCGAAGATGCTTTTCGCTTTACCGATAAAGGTATCGAATTTATTCGTATGGAGACGAATCGTATAGATGGGGCTAAGAGTAAATTGTTTACGGAGATGCTGGTTCAGAAAGGGTTTGCTTTTCCCGCAAGCTATGCTTCGGGCAATCCGACTACCCGTAAAGACTATGATGAGGGGTATCTGGTTTTGGATGCCAACCATAAACTGTTTCATCTGAAGTGTACCAAGGGACGTCCGTATGTGAAACTGATTCAACTGCCTGAAGGCGTTTTGCCGGAATATGTATTTATTACTGAGTTCCGCAGTCGCCGGACTTTGGGGTATATGGTAGACAGCCAGCATCATTTTTATGTGATCAACAGTGATGGAAGTTTGGTTAAATCAGCTCTTCCCGGTTTCGATCCCACCAAAGACGAGTTGACTATCTTTGGAAATATGTTCGATTGGACTGTAAAGTTATCAACGGATAAAGATGACTATTATTATGCTTTGGATGCTACTGACTATTCACTAATTAAAGAATACGCTTATAAAGATATGCGCCGCTCTGTTCCGGGATTATCCTTTACATCCCCTGATGACAAGTTTGTTATGCCTCGTTTTTAATTGTGGTCTGACAAGGTGCATTTTGTTTTAATGGTTTACAGTTTTCTGTAGAGGCGGGATTTTGATCCTGCTTCTGCAGATTTTTTATAATCCTGTGTCTTTGGTGGACAGGTCTTTTCGGACTGACCCGTCTTTCACTTACGTTGATCCTTAATTGCCTTATATAAACAAAGAGAGGAAATTCAATAATGAATTTCCTCTCTTTGTTGGGTGGCAGATGGGACTCGAACCCACGACATTCAGAACCACAATCTGACGCTCTAACCAACTGAACTACAGCCACCATGTTAGCATCTCTCTCAAATGCGATGCAAAGGTAACGATTCTTTTTGAATCTGCAAACATTCTGCGAACTTTTTTCTTCAAAAAATGTATTCATTAATTCCGCGGTTATGCTTGCGGAAGAGTTCCCGGGTGTCATTAATAAAGATTTTCAGGCGGTTACGTTCTTCTGCCGATAAAGAGTCTGTCGGAATGCTTGCCGGGTATAAAACGTAATTTTTCTTTTTGGAGAGTGTGGGGCGTGCAGTCCATATCAGACTATACCCGCAATTGCTGACAGATGTGCCTATACTGTCTTTCGTTAATTCGAGTTTAAAGAGCAGTCCCCCATCTGTTTTGCGGGCAGACATGTTCGAAATAAAATTGCCTAAAGAGTAAAGCACCACATTTTGCTGTCCGCTGAGCGTATCGGTTCGCAACTCCATGGGCTGTACCACGTGTGGATGGGAGCCGATCACATGGGTGACTCCCCGGCTAAGCAACCAGTCGGCAAGAGATGTTTGTTCCTTGTTGGGCAGCGATTGGTATTCGATGCCCCAGTGCATACATGCAATCAATGCATCCGGATTCAATGCTTTGGCAGTTTCGATGTCCCGGGCCATGATATCCTTATCGATATAATTGACGATGTTGGGGGCAGATACCTTGATGCCGTTAGTGCCATATGTATAATTGAGCAGGACAATACGGAAGCCATTCTGTTCCAGCAAGAGCGGATACCGCGAGGCACGGGCCGTGCTGTCGGTGTAGGTGCCGGCATACGGAATTTGTAGGGAATCCAACATCAGGATGGTTCTTTCCAACCCTTTTTTGCCTCGGTCGAGGCAATGATTGTTGGCTGTTATCAATACGTTGAAGCCGGCATCTTTGATTGCGGTCAGATATTCGTCGGGGGCACTGAAGACCGGATACCCCCGATAGGGCTTTCCACCGAGGGTTACCTCCAGATTTCCGATGGCGATGTCTGCTTTGCCGATTTCTTCTTTTATCAGTTTAAAGTAGTCTGTATAGTCGTACCCGGTTGCTGTCCGGGCTGCGTCTATCTGTGCCTGATGCTGCATCAGGTCGCCTGCAAAGAGGAGGGTGATCTTCTGTGCGGGTATTGTGTCGGCCGATGAGGTAGGGACAGGTTGCTCTTGCGCGTTGCTACTGCAAGATACAGAGCAAAAAAAGAGAAAAAGAAGAATCAGATGTTTCATAAATTACCGATATTAAAGTTCTTTCTGGAGAATACGTTCCACCTCTTCGGCTGTAGGGTTCACGGCAAGAATGATTCCTTGGGCGTTCACGAGGAAAGTTCCGCCGGCAGCGTTCGGTATCCGGTATTTTGACCAGATCTGTTGAACATCATTCAGCTCGATAAGGTTCAGCCAGGGATAACCGTCTTTCCGTATGGCTTCTCTCATACGGATATCGCTGTTCTGCTCGCGTGCGACGCCGATGACGGTGAATCCACGGTCTTTATATTTTTCGTAGATGGGAATCAATTGCTTGGAGGTCGTACGGCACGGACCGCACCAGGAAGCCCATAGGTCGATCAGAGCCACTTTTCCCCGTATCTGTTCGGACAACTGAACCATGTTACCATTCAGGTCGGGAGCGGAGAAGTCGATGAAACGGTTTCCCGTCTTGGGTTGGTTATTGTCGATAAACATTTGCATTTCCCGGGTATAAGGATGTTCGGGATAGCGGGAGGCATACACTTTTTGAAATGCTTCCAGATAGGGTGTGACGTCTTCATCTTTCCGTGCGTTCTCCACCTTCATTTTCAGGATAAATAGTCCCACCAGCGAAGGGTGTTGCGAGGCTTGTTCCGTTTCCCAAATTACTTTTTTCCGAAAGAGTTGTTCCCTTTCCTTTATAAGTGCTTTTGCTTCTTTTGTGAATGCTTCGCCACTTTCTTCCAGGCGGTCTCTTTCTCTGAAAAGCTTGTTTCTTTCTTCGGGATTGTCTTTCACCTGATCGAATTTTTTCCAGAGTGCTTGCATGGCTTCACTTTCAAAACGTCCGTATTTTTCGAGCGTATCTCTTCGTGCGTTGAGTTCATCGAAACTGAACTTATCCTCCCCTTCCGCTTCAAATAGCCGGAGAGCCGCCGTCAGTGGGTTGAGGGTCTCTATGCGATAGGGTGGGCGTGCGTCTATGGCAGATATGGTGAAAGATACCGTTCCATTTTCTGCAAAGAAAGTGACCGGATACCAGCAACCGTTTAACAGGTCGTCCCAGCAAATAAGTTCGTAAGCCTTTTCGTGGTCGGTATAGAAGTCGTACTCAAAGACACCGTTGCGCACCGGTATCGAAATCCACGGGGTACCGCGTGTATTCTTGTTGCTTTCTATAAGTATCAGGCGACTGGTTTGTGGTCGGTTTGCCATTTTGCCGGCCAGGTGGCAGTGTACTTTCTTTTTGGGGACAGATGCGTCAAGGCAAATTCCCTCGATCCGGAAGTCTTCTTCATTGTTGCTTTCTACAAAGTCTATCGTCCGGTCCTGCGGATCGATAGGGGCAAATTGCAGAGTAAACGTCACATTGCCCGAAGCCGGCATGTATACCTGCTTGTCCAGTTCGAAACCTTGCGATCGGATGACAGGGTATTTCTTCCCGCTTTGCACCCCGTGTAGAGAGAGCTCCGAAGCCAGCCGTATCCAATAGTTAGGGCGCGAGTACGCATCCATATACAGAATGGTAGCTGTGTCATTACAGACGATCCGGCTGATTTCAAGTGCGTCGGTATTTCTTTTTTGATATGAGGGATAGTCGATAGAAAAATTTTGTGCGGCAGCCCATGGGGTACATGCGAAGAGAAAGACGCACAAGCCTGTGGTTTTAAATATCGTATTCATGATACTAAGGTATTGAAAAGCAAATTCTCCGTTTCCCCTTCTATGAAGAGGGAAACGGAGGAGTGGGTTATTGATAGATCGCCTTCTTACCTGCCAGCAATGTATTTTTCATCAGTGACACGATGGTCATCGGGCCGACTCCTCCCGGAACGGGAGTGATGAACGAACACTTCGGGGATACTTCGTCAAACTTCACATCTCCTGTGAGCTTGAACCCGGACTTCTTGCTGGCATCGGGCACCCGGGTGGTACCTACGTCAATGACCACGGCACCTTCTTTCACCATTTCCGCCTTTACGAAATTGGGTTGTCCCAATGCAGCGATAATGATATCGGCTTCCCGGCACTCTTTCACCAGATCTTTTGAGCGGCTGTGACATACGGTCACCGTAGCGTCTCCCGGATAAGCCTTCTGCATCATCAGTGCAGCCATCGGTTTGCCAACAATATTGCTGCGTCCCAATACGACGCACTTTTTCCCGGATGTCTCTATCCGGTAGCGTTTCAGCAGTTCGAGGATTCCATTCGGAGTGGCCGATACATAGCAAGGCAGTCCGATAGACATGCGTCCTACATTGATCGGGTGAAATCCGTCCACATCTTTGCGGTAATCGATGGTCTCAATCACTTTTTGTTCGGAGATGTGTTTGGGCAACGGAAGTTGTACGATAAATCCGTCTACATCGTCATCTTCATTCAGTTCGCGTACTTTGGCAAGCAGCTCGTCCTCTGTCACATCACTTTCGTAACGGATCAGTGACGACTTGAATCCGCACACTTCGCAAGCTTTTACTTTGGCGGCTACATATGTCTCGCTGCCTCCGTCGTGTCCTACGAGGATGGCTGCCAGGTGAGGGCGTTTGCCTCCATGAGCCACTATTTCTGCCACTTCGGCTGCAATCTCCTGCTTTACTTGTTCGGAGATGGCTTTTCCATCAATCAGTGTCATTTCTTATTCGTTTATTGAGTTATTTATTGTTTAGTACTTCGGCTACTTTATTTTTCATTCCTTCTCCTCTGAGGTCACGTGCGATGATGGTTCCGTCAGGTCCGAAGAGGAGGATGAAAGGGATACCTTTTACACCGTACAGATCCATGGGCGTCATACCGGTGTCGATAATTTGCGGCCAGTCGATATTGAGTTCCTTGATCGCTTTTTTGGTATTTTCCGGTTTGTCCCAGACTGCTACTCCCAGAACAGTCAGTCCTTTGTCTTTGTATGTGTTGTAGAGTTCGGCTATATGAGGCGATTCGGAACGGCAGGGGCCACACCAGCTTGCCCAGAAATCTACCAAAGTGTATTGACCTTTGCCCACAAAATCGGATAAAGAGCTTGCGGCGCCGTCTATGGTCTTACCGCTGAAGTCGGTAAACTTTTGTCCTACTGCCGTCGCTTTCATGCCTTGAAACTGCTTTTCGATGCGGTGATATACGCTCAGTGACTTCAACCAGGGGCCGGAAGCCGCAAATATGGTGTCCATCTCTTCGGGCAAAGCGCACATGGCAAGCTCTCTGATGGCAAACTCTCCGAGTGCATTGTCCGGGTTCTTCATAAACATGTCTTTGTATAGTCGGGTATAAGTCGGATGCCAGTAAGTATCGGCGTATTCTTTTTTAAGCCGGAGTTGTTCCGATTTGTCTTCTGTTTGCTGTTCGATGGCCGCATGTCTTTTTCTCAACTCTGTGACCAGCTCGGATGTCTTATCAGATATGTGGGTATACTCCTCATTCATTGGCGTTCCCTTCGGGTCATTGTGAGTCAGTACATTGACCTGGATGTTGCCCCTTTCGAGGATGAAGTTGGCATACTCTCTCCCCGCATCGATGCGGCAAAAACAGGGGATGTCCGCTTTTCCGGTGAATTTAAATTGCCCGTTGGTCACTTGCGTGCTATCCACTTTCATTCCGTCGTCATAACGGCTGATATAGAGTGTCTGTCCGTTCAGGGTAGAATCGTTTATCAAACCTTCTACCGTATAGGAGTGCCCATTGTGTTGTGCGTTGGCTATCCCGGCTATGGAAGCAAGCGCCAGAGTGAAGAGAATGTGTTTCATTGATTCAATGCTTTTATGGTATCAGGCAAAAGTAATATCATTTACCATTCCCTGTTTTTTGTCAAGAGTAGCTTTATAGATTATTAACAGGGTGGGGAGGAGTTCCGAAGGCAAAGAGGAACTTCTGGGAATAGAGCCGGGATCCGATGCGGGTAGAGCCGGGGTTTTACTGAAATGCAGTAAGCATCTGACTGCAATGCAGCCGGTATTCGGGAGTGGAGCAACCGTCTCCGGGACTTCAAGCGGCGGGTTATGGTTTCTTACTCCGGTAGGTACATAAAAAAAGGAGGAAACAGCGGCTTCCTCCTTCTATTGCATTCTAATTGAATTTATTGAATGATTACATAGACAAAGATACATCATCCCGAAGCCAAAGTCAAGCTTTCGGGAAGAAAAGTGCAGTCTTATTTCATCTTCGGCATCATCTTGCCCATCTTGCTGCTGGTCACCATCTTCATCATTTTGCGAGTCTGGTCAAACTGTTTCAGCAGACGGTTCACCTCCTGGATAGTCGTACCGCTACCTTTGGCGATACGTGTACGGCGCGAACCGTTCAGGATGCCCGGATTGCTGCGTTCCTCCGGAGTCATGGAGTAGATGATGGCTTCGATGCTTTTGAAAGCGTTGTCGTCGATATCGATATCTTTGATGGCCTTGCCCACACCCGGAATCATTGAAGCGAGCTCTTTCAGATTACCCATTTTCTTAATCTGGGAGATCTGGCTGAGGAAGTCGTTGAAGTCGAACTGGTTCTTGGCAATCTTCTTTTGGAGGCGTTTAGCTTCTTCTTCGTCATATTGTTCCTGTGCGCGTTCCACCAACGAAACGATGTCACCCATACCCAGGATACGGTCGGCCATACGGGCAGGGTGGAACTGGTCGATGGCATCGAGTTTCTCGCCCGTACCTACAAACTTGATAGGTTTGTTCACTACCGAACGGATAGAGAGGGCCGCACCACCGCGGGTATCACCGTCGAGCTTGGTCAGCACTACGCCGTCAAAGTCGAGGCGTTCGTTGAACTCTTTGGCTGTGTTGACCGCATCTTGTCCGGTCATAGAGTCTACCACGAACAGAATTTCGTTGGGCTGGATGGCTTCTTTGATGGCAGCGATCTCATTCATCATCTGTTCGTCGACTGCCAGACGTCCGGCCGTATCGACAATTACCAGATCGTATCCCTTGGCACGTGCTTCTTTGATGGCATTCTGGGCGATGGAAACCGGATCTTTGCTGTCGATCTCCGAGTACATCGGTACGTCAATCTGTTCGGCCAATACGCGAAGCTGCTCGATAGCTGCCGGACGGTAAACGTCACATGCAACGAGCAACGGGCGTTTGTTCTTCTTGGTTTTCAGCATGCGGGCCAGCTTACCCGAGAAAGTGGTCTTACCCGAACCTTGCAAACCGGACATCAGGATGACTGCCGGCTGACCTTTGGTGTCGATTTCGACAGTTTCTCCACCCATCAGCTGGGTCAGTTCGTCATGAACAATCTTCACCATCAACTGGCTCGGTTTTACGGCTGTGAGCACGTTCTGTCCCAGTGCCTTTTCCTTCACCGTATCAGTGAATCCTTTGGCTACTTTATAGTTAACGTCGGCATCGAGCAGTGCCTTGCGCACGTCTTTCAGGGTTTCTGCTACGTTGATCTCGGTGATTTTGCCTTCACCTTTCAGAATCTTAAACGACCTTTCGAGTCTTTCGCTTAAATTGTCGAACATATCTTTGAATTATGAATTACTAATGATGTGTAAAGCCTGCCGTAAATTGTACGGATCGACACGGATTTTATATCTGACATAGAGAATATCTGTGCTAATCTGTGCAATCTGCGGTGAAATCAGCCGCAAATGTACAAAAATCTCTCGTACTTTATATCTTTTTGTTCTGCCATTTTGCTTTTTTGAAATAAATATAGCTTGTGGCGAGCAACAGTGTATAGTACAGAATCTCAATCGTAAAGCACCATTCGATGGGAGCTTTCACCCACATTCCGATGAAAATGATGTACGATCCGTAGATTGCAATCGTGATGGCTTCGAGCATCAGGGCTGCTTGAGTATTGCCTGTACCCGATATTCCGTTGAAGACGACGTTAGCAACAGAGGCAATCAGCATGGCCACGCAGATGACATATACCGATGATACCGATTCATTGATCAATGCCGTTTCGTTGGTGTATACCGAGAGCAATGCTTGTGGGAACAGGGCGGTTATGATGACCAGTCCCAGCATGATCAGGAAAGAGAAGCGCCCGATTTTGTTTATCAACGGCATCACGTAGTTGATGCCTCCCGCGCCGATGGCGTTGCTCACCAGGCTGTTGGTTGTGGTGGCCAGTGCATTTACCGGAATCAGCATAACGATGTAGATGCTTCTCACGATGTTGGCAATAGCGAGTTCGCGCTGTCCCAACCTCTCCACTGCCACAAAGAAAACAAACCAGGTGGCCATCGACAGGAAATACTGAAGCATGGTGAAGCACGATATACTGAGAATGCGCATCAACAAAACCGGGTCGAACGACCGCAAGCGGTTGAGGCCATACTTTTTCAGGTCGACGGTGATGTACGTATAAATCAGGAAAAAGAGCAGAGAGGCCGCTTCGGCGATTACGGAAGCAATGGCTGCTCCTTTGATGCCCATTTCCGGAAGCCCGAAGTGTCCGAATATCAGGGCATAGTCCAGCACCACATTGGTCAGCGCCATAACCACTGCATTGATGGTGAGCACCTTGGTGCGGGTGATTCCGATGTAGAGTGCCCGGAACATCACGTTGACAAATGAGAAGAAGAACCCGAAGATGCGCCAGTCGAGAAACTCCATCGTGGCATCATAAATGCTTTCGGAAGAGACCAGCAGGCGCATGATGTTTCCGCCGAACGCTTTGGTGAATCCGAAGAGCAGGAGAGCCATGACCAACAGGAACAAGACTCCCTGAATCATGACCGGACCTACATCGCCGTAACGTGCTTCACCGTTGCGGCGGGCAATGACGATCTGGGAACCGGTGCTGAATCCGAAGGCAATGGTGAAAATACAAATATAGAAAAGCCCACCCATGGCAGAAGCACCGAGGGCTATCTCACTGACACGTCCCAGAAAGGCAGTGTCGGTGACGTTGATGACATTTTGCGCAAGCAAGCTCAGGAGAATCGGGTAACTGACACTCCAGATCTGTTTGTTGGTATACATAAAGAAGGGTTTAAGTTTGCAGGTTGCAAAGATACAACTTTCTGTAGAAGTAGACGAGCGGATAGGGGAAGAAGTCAATTTCTTCCTGAGGGAAACGTGAAGAGGATGGTCGGCTTTCCGTCCGGATTTGTCTGTACTTTGTAGCTTCCTCCGAAATACTCAAATAGCAGGCGGTTGATTTCGTGACGGATGCATACCTCTTGCGAAGTAAATCTTTCGTCAGCCAGCGGAGAGTTGGTGATGCGGAAGTTGATGAAGTTCTTCTCCGTGTCGAGTGTCACCTTAAAGTCGATTTCCCGTTTTTCTTTGTACTTCTGCGGATACGTCAGTGCACTCATCAACGCCTGTGTGAAACGGACGGTGTCTACCCGGATGTTCAGGTCTGTGTCAATTTCGTTTTCCAACCGGATGACGGTACACCCTTCACTATGCATGCGCGCCATATAGGTAGCTTCATTGCAGAGTTCCGCCAGTCCGTATTCCTGAATGTTGAACTTCATCATACCGGCTTCGAGCCGTGATAAATCGAGTACATCATTAACCAGGCGCATCAACTCTTCGGAGTTCTTCTGAATGATGGAAGAGTATTCTTTACGGAGCTCATCGGGCATGTTGGGCTCGGAGGCTATCAGTTGCGAGAAACCCACTACACCGTTCAGCGGGATGCGGATGTGATAGCTTATGTTCGACAAAAAGCGATTTTTCATTTCATTGGCTTCTTCCGCCATGCGGGCTGTTTCCCGTGTTTCTTTTTCCGATCGTTCCAAAGCCTTGCGTACGTGTGAAATGCGGAGCATGAAAGCAACTAGAATTATCAGGATAATGACCACCACTATTAAGGTGCCGAGTTGGATGTAGCTTTTCAGCCGTTCCTCTTCCAATGCCACTTTGTCGATGTTGTATTTAGCTTTTATCTGTTGCATCTGTTTGTCGAGAACGGTCGTTTCGATAGAGTCTTTAAGATGGAGTGTTTCGATGTACAGGGGAATGGCTTCTGCACTTCGTCCGGCTTCTGCCAGGAGGTCGGCTTTTGTCAATTTTTGGTGGATGTAATTGCTGTTGAAGTCCTCTTGCAGCAGTATGATGGTGGAGTCTATCTTGGCAAGTGCCCGGTCATACGCTTTGCAAGCCCGGAAGTATGCTGCATAGGCATCGTAATAGAGCACCCTGTAGAGAAAGAAGGTGTTGCCATTGAGAAATTTGCCCGCGTTAACCAGATTTTTATGTGCTTGTTCCGGCTGGCCTGCATATAGATAATAATAGGTGTAATATACTTCGCAGAACAGGTAAACATCATAAAATGCCTCTTTGAGCATCGGGTTCGTGGAGGTATGGTGATGCAGTGTTTCTTTTAGCTTCGCAAGGTATTCGGAGAGTAATTGGTTGTTTTTCTGATCCTTGGTTATGGAAATCAGTTGACAGAGAATCGAGATTCGTACTACCGCATTATCTGTTTGTAAAGAGAGTTGATAGGCAGCTTCCAATGCTTTCATTCCTTCGTCCCATCTCTCTGTACTGATATAGACGTTGCCCAAGCATTGTTTTGCTCCGATCAGTCCGCGGGCGCAGTTCACTTTTTGGGCTCTTTCGTACATCAGGTTCGCTTCGTTGATGGCAAGTTCATACTGCTCTTCGTAGGTGCAGAGGTCTATCTGAAAGCGGAGCGCATCGAAATAGAGATCCCAGGTTTGCGATTTGCGGGCATAAGGCTCCATTGTGTCAAGCCATTTTTTTACGCTGTCCCGGTTGTTTTGGTTATAGTAGTACACTGTGTGCAGATAGGCGGCTATGGCGTTGTATCTGTCATTCTTCTGCAAGGTGGCTTCCTCGCGCAACAGACCCGAGAAGGTGATACACCTGGGAGTCAGCTGCTCTATTTGTGCCAGTCTCTTGAACATTTCCAGACGAGTCGAGTCATGCGGAAGTGACTGTGCCACCCGATACAGGCTGTCCGTTTCCGTTTGTGTATTTGCATGACACCATCCTAAGACCCGGCAACATACTATGATGATAAGTATCAGTCGCTTCATCTTTCTGCCTCCTTTTCCTTTGCGGGCCGGACGGGGTGTGTAAACCGGAATCGCGCACCTTCGGTGTAGTCCGGGTCAATCCATATTCTCCCTCCGATTTGCTCGATGATAAGTTGACAGATCGAGAGTCCCAGACCTGTTCCCTGTGCACCTTCGTTCAGTTTCTCAAAACGATTGAATATCTGGTCCTGTTTTTCACGGAGGATACCACATCCGGTATCTGTCACAGTGAACAGAGCCATGGTTTCCGATTCTTTTTCTAATGTCAGGGTGATGCTTCCTTCGGTAGTGAACTTGGTGGCATTGATCAGCAGGTTGATCAATACCTGTTGCAGGCGTGCCTCGTCTGTACGCAAAGTCAGTTTATCCAGTGAAGTGACAAAACTGACTCCGGCTTGTGTCTGCTTCACCTTCTCTACGGTGTTGATTACGTTACGGCATATATTGACGGCGTCACATTCTTTAAAATTGAAAGTCAGCTTGCCGGGATCGAGATTTGACAGGTCTATTACATCATTGATCAGCTTTAGCAGCAGTTCGGAGTTTTGCTGGATGATGTCATTGCATTGATACCGTGTGTCATTGTCGATGGATTCGTCGGTCAGGATGGATGAGAATCCGGAAAGTGCATTCAGTGGTGTCCGTATTTCGTGACTCATGTTCGACAGGAACAGACTTTTGGTACGTATTGAGTTCTCGGCATACTTACGGGCTATTTCCAATTCTTCTTTGGAGCGGAGAAGTCGGTTGGACTCCTGCCGGATGCGGACAATCAAGAGCAAAACAAGCATCAATATAAAGATGGAAGCTATGATGATCCACAAGATGATTTGGTTTCGTTGAATTTGGTTCCGGATTTCCATCCGGTCTATCTGGTACATTCCCCGTAGGTCATTGATTTGCCGGGCATAGCTCAGAGCGTTCAAAGAGTCTTTTTGCCGGTTGGCCTTTTGATAGATACGATAGGCTTCTTCCGTTCGTCCCATTTGAGTCAGCAGTTGGGCACACTCAAGCTGCAAACCGATGTGTTTGTTGGGGGCAGGTGCTTTAGGGACCTTTGTCAGGCGTTCGTATTGTTGCAGGGCCAGTTCATACTTCCCGACAGCCTGATAGTACTGGGCCAATATATAGTTGTAGATACTACGCAGGTAGAGAGAATTCAGTTGTTCGTGGATTTTCCCGGCTTTGTCCAGTTCGGCTTTTCCTTTTTCGGGATTACCGGACTCGATGTTATAGTAGGCATTGCACGCACATATGAAAAAGTGGAATGTAGGATTAGGGTTACCGGCATACAGGCTTTCAAACTTTTGCAGATAGATGCGTACCTCGTCCATGTGGGAGGCCTGAATCAGGGTCAGGATGAATTTCGGAAGAATCTCTTGTTCGAGGATTTCGCTACCCGGTATTTTGTCAAGCAATTCCAGAGCTTCTTTATAAGATTCGATGGCGGGTTGCTGCATGTTGGCATTCAAGTAGGCATCCCCAATGGCACGGCTGGAAAGAGCTATACCGATGGGGGAGTTCAATTCTTTGGCTTCCTTATACATCCGGCGGGCATGGTCGATGGCCATGTTCATGTCTCCTCGTGAGGCATAAGCTGTCACAATCAGTTGTTTCAACTGAAATAGAGTTTTATATTCTTTCTGCTTTTTCAGGAGAGGAGCCAATTCGTTGCCCCATTGGATAATACTGTCGTTGGGAGCTTCTTTGCTATAGTTGAGGCTGTTGTCGATCAGGTTCAGCAGCGCTGACACGTGCCTTGTTGCTTTGTTATCGGCAGCATATGTAGTGACAGAGTATAAGGTTACTGCTATTACTATAAGCGCTATATTGAAAGACCTTCCCACAGTAAATGTTGTTTTCCCGATGTTTGTTTTATGCTTGTTTATGATGCATGTAGTGCAAAGCTAAATAAAAAGAGTGAGAATCAAACAGAATCTCACTCTTTTTACTATATTTTGTTCACAAAAGGAACTCTTTAGCTGTTCATGCTCATCAGGAACTCGTCGTTGTCTTTGGTTTTTTCCAATCTGTCTTTTACGAAATCCATTGCTTCGATAGGATTCATATCCGACAGATACTTGCGTAGAATCCACATGCGGTCCAGTGTCTGTTTGTCGAGCAGCAAGTCGTCGCGGCGGGTGCTCGATGCCACAATGTTGACAGCAGGGAAGATACGTTTGTTACTTAGGTTGCGGTCGAGCTGCAACTCCATGTTACCTGTACCCTTGAACTCTTCAAAGATTACTTCGTCCATCTTCGAACCGGTGTCGATCAGGGCAGTAGCGATAATGGTGAGCGAACCTCCGTTCTCTATGTTACGGGCTGCTCCGAAGAAACGTTTCGGTTTGTGTAGTGCATTGGCATCCACACCACCCGAGAGTACCTTTCCTGATGCCGGAGATACAGTATTGTATGCGCGCGCCAGACGGGTGATAGAGTCGAGGAAGATCACTACATCGTGTCCGCACTCTACCAATCTTTTAGCTTTTTCGAGTACGATGCCGGCAATTTTCACATGGCGTTCGGCAGGTTCGTCGAATGTAGAAGCAATCACTTCCGCATTGACACTGCGGGCCATGTCGGTTACTTCTTCCGGACGTTCGTCAATCAACAACATGATCATATATACTTCCGGATGGTTGGCAGCGATGGCATTGGCGATTTCTTTCATCAGGATGGTTTTACCGGTCTTGGGCTGAGCCACGATCAAGGCACGCTGTCCTTTACCGATTGGTGAAAAGAGGTCGACTACACGTGCCGACATCGAGTCGGAGTAGCCTCCCTTGCAAAGCTTGAACTTTTCGTCCGGGAACAGCGGAGTGAGATGGTCGAACGGTACACGGTCACGTACGAAAGCGGCATCACGTCCGTTGATTTTAGAAACCTTTACCAGCGGGAAGTATTTTTCGCCTTCTTTGGGCGGACGGATTACACCTTCTACTACGTCACCGGTCTTCAGACCGAATAGTTTGATCTGGGATTGCGAAACGTAGATATCGTCCGGTGAAGAGAGGTAGTTATAATCTGACGAACGGAGGAATCCGTAACCATCCTGCATGATTTCCAATACACCGGTTCCGGTGAGGATATCATCAAATTCATAAGGTTTCTCACGTTCAATCACGCGGCGTTCCTGAACGAGTGCGGCTTCGGCGGCATTTTGTTGCGGCATGGGACGCTGTTGTACAGGCTGACGCTGGTTATTGTTGCGTTGGTTATTATTATTGTTGTTGTAATTGTTGTTGTTATTGTTGTCGCGTGGGCGAATCACACGCGGGCGTTGGGGTTGTGCCACAGGTTCGGGGGCTGTTGCTGCTTCGGCTTTGGTCGATTCAAATTTGCCGAACAGTTCGGTTGGCAATTCTACTTTTTCCGAAGGCAGGTCTTCGATGGGGATAAAATCATCGTCTGCATCTATATCCGAGAGGATCGAGCTTTCTTCGTCTACAACGGCCGGTTTGGGTTTGAGAATCGGTTTGCTGATGGGACGTTTTTCTGCTTCCGGTTGGGCAGCGGGCTTTTCTTCTTGTGCCGATGGTACTGTTTCCGGTTTTTCGGTAGTTTCTTCTGCGGGTTTAGCTTCTGTTTCTACCTGATTTTTACGGGGACGTCCCGGTTTCTTTTTCGGAGTGGCATAAGGTGTCACTTTGACAGATTCGGCCGGAGTGGCGTTTGTTTCGGCGTTTGCCTCTTTAGCTGTTTCTGGGGTCGGTTCTGTTGTTTTAGGTTGTGGCTGTGTTTTGGCTGCAGGTGTTTTGGCATCTGTTTTAGTTAGTTCTCCATTCTTGGTAGAAGAGAAAACCTTGTCGGCGTTTTCCTTCTTTACTGTCACCCGAGAGCGTTTTTTCTTATCTTCTTTGCGTTCCTCTTTCAGTTTGTCGGCAGCTACCTTTTTAGTAGCTCCGGCTATGGCTTGTTCGTCGAGGATTTTGTAGACAAGTTCTTCTTTCTTAAGTGAGTCTGTTTTTTTGATACCCAATTCCTGGGCAATAGCTTGTAGTTCCGACAAATTCTTGTCGTTCAATTGAATGATGTTATACATACAGTATAGTGAGTTATTTAAATATTTTAATTTTATTCGTTGAAATACGTACGGCTGAAGCTGCGACGCAGGGGTCGGAAACTTAACAAACGCAATAATCTTTAAATGATGAATTAGGGATGTTTGGCTGAATCGGAAATCCGAATTTGTCTCCCGTTGGAGGGGTTCGGAATGTTTCAACGCCGCAAAGATAATAAATAATTTTGGTTTTTGTCTTCGTTTACTCTTTTTTTCTTCATAAAAGTGTACCTTTGTTGCATAAAAAGTAACTATTATGACAGCAAACGAAGTCCATTTGATTTATTTCTCGCCTACCCACACCTCTAAACAAGTTGGAGAGGCAATTGTTCGTGGAACCGGAATAACAAATGTGATAAACACGAATTTAACACAACAGGCAACTCAGGATTTAGTGATTGCCGAATCTGCATTAGCTATTATTGTCGTGCCGGTATATGGAGGCCGTGTAGCCCCTTTGGCCATGGATCGTTTGGCAAGTGTGCGCGGAAGTAATACTCCGGCGGTTATCGTGGTGGTATACGGTAACCGTGCTTACGAAAAATCGTTGATGGAACTTGATTATTGGGCTATTCAACAGGGGTTTAAAGTGATTGCCGGTGCTACTTTCATAGGAGAACACTCTTATAGTACAGAAAAATATCCCGTAGCTGCCGGACGTCCTGACGAACGTGACCTTGCTGTGGCAGCCGATTTTGGAAAGCAGATTTCAGATAAAATAGCATCTGCTACCGAACCGGAAAAATTATATGCGGTCGATGTCCGTAAAATCCGGCGTCCGCGTCAGCCTTTTTTTCCATTGTTTCGCTTTTTGCGGAAAGTGATTGCCTTGCGTAAAAGTGGAGTTCCCCTTCCCCGTACTCCTTGGGTGGAAGATGAATCTTTGTGTACTCACTGCGGTGCGTGTGCGAAAATGTGTCCTGTAAGCGCCATAGCCAAAGGTGACGAGTTGAATACGGATGCCGAACGCTGCATTAAATGTTGTGCCTGTGTTAAGGGATGCCCACAGAAAGCCAGAGTATATGATACCCCGTTTGCCGTACTACTGTCGCAATGTTTTGTTAAGCAGAAAGATCCCTGTACGTTGGTTTAATGAAAAAAGGTTAGTGGCATAGCATTGTGCAAGATTTTACTTATTATTGGAGTTTGTTTCAATTAACATTGTTAACGTCATTTCCTTATAATTTGATTCTTGTGTGCAAATAACAAGTCTTTTGTATTTTAATAACTTGTTATTTGTATCCCAGGAATTATTTTTTATGAAGAGATTTTTCTACTTACATAAATTTAATTAGCCAGTTGTGAAAAGTATAACTAAAAATGATTTTAGTGTACGGTAAATTGGTCAGGATTGGGGGATCTGTCAGTGTCATTTGATAAATGGAGATTCTGTTTCCTGAACTATTGTACTCAATTATTGTTTTAAATAAACGTTTAAGATACAGTTACCTTAATATAATTATGCTGACATTTACCGATAACTTTGAGAATGATAAAGAGTTGATACTTCGTGATCATCTGGCACTTGAAAGAACCAAGCTGGCTAATGAAAGAACTTTGTTTGCATATATCCGTATGGCACTTTACCTTTTGACTGTGGGGATAGGGATATTTCAAATTGAAAGCATTTCACGTTTGGATGGGCTGGCGTGGGGATGTATTATAGCTGGAATCTTTTTGTTTTTCTTGGGCTTTGTCCGTTTCGAACAAATGAGAAAGCATCTGAAACAGTATACGAAAACATGTCGTGATACTGAGAATGAATCGTCACGGAAGAAGTGATTTTTATTCTAGATTATTCGATAGGCTTGTCTTCGTGTATTTCAATGGTTTTGGTGGCTACTGCATATTCGTCGGGGAAAATTTTACTTCCCATTTCGTTTGCCCATGCTTTGGTAAACTCTGCACCGGTATATATGATGATGGAAGAATAATAAATCCAGGTGACGAAAACCACCATGAACGCAGCAGCCCCATAGACGGTCCCCACATTGGCTATTCCTATATAAAAGGAAATTCCCCATTGACCTATCAGTAGCAGTATGGTGGTTACAACAGCTCCGATGCAAACGTCTTTGCTTTTGATTTTGGCATCGGGTAATATTTTAAATATGAGTGTAAAGATGATGGTAGTGACACTCATATTTATGATGATTCCTACCACTTTTACCAACGAATCGGCTACTTCCGGATACTTAAAGATGAATTTTTGACTGAGTTCTCCGATTATATTGGTAATGGTGAATGTAATCAGGAGAATGAAGGCAAATACAAGTATTATTGAGAAAGAAAGTATCCGGTTTTTAATAAATTTAAGCCAGCTCTTTTTAGGGACGGCTTTTATTCCCCAAATTGAATTTAATGAACTTTGTATTTCTGCAAAAATAGTGGTGGCACCAAAAATAGAGATACCTAAGCTGACAAAGGCAGCCGACCTGGAGGAGTCTGTATTTTCTGCATTTTCTATAATAGAACGAAGGGCCTCGGTAACTTCGGGGCCCACAATCGGTTGTAGTTGGACATAAAGTTGATTGGCCAAATCCATATGGAAAAAGACACCGACAGTGACTAGAAGGGAAAGAAAAGGAATAATTGAAAACAAAGTCGCATAGGCTAATGAAGCGCTCAACCTCATAACGCTGTCGTCTATGAATCCCCAAACTGTATCTTTTATTATTTTGAAGAGCAGGGATAAACTAAGTCTTTTCTTTCTTTCGGAATGGATTTCCATTTTAATTCTTTTTTATCCAAACAGCAATATTACGGGTATTAACAGAAAATTCTCCACTTCCTTTTTCGTCTAATGTGATTTCTTGCTGAATATTTCCGGTTATTTCATGCCATATTTCACCTTTATGTTCTTCGCCCAAATCCATCTTTTTACTGCCGGCTTCATCATTAGACATTAAAAAGACTAAACCGGAACCGACATGTTCTTCATCTCCCGTACGAATAAAGCCGATGGCGGAAGGATGATCGAAATACTCAATCTGATCGCCATAAGCATATTTTCTTCTGGCATCCAGAAGAATATTAATGATTTGGGTATGAGGTGAGTTTTCTCCTTTGACACCATAATAATCTCCGTAGAACAAACAAGGATAACCGTCTTTCATTAATAATATCAGACCATAGGCTAATGGTTTGAACCAGTCTTCTATTTGTGATTCCAAGGAACTGCCCGATTGCGAATCGTGATTGTCGACAAAAGTGACTGCCAGATCACAGTGGTGCTCGACTAATGTGTTTTTTAGGATATTCTGCAGATCATAATTCTTGCCTTCTTGTGATGCTTGGAATAAATTATAATGTAATGGAACATCAAATAGGTTGACTTTGTGACCCACGGATTTTATGTATGCATCGAGTGTGTTCAAATCACCATTCCAATATTCGCCAACAGCGTAGAATTTGTCTCCTTTTTCGCTTCTTACCGCATCCAGGAATTGTGCAATGAACTTGTCTTTCATGTGTTTGATGGCATCCAGACGCATTCCGTCGAGGTTCAGCTCTTTGGAAACCCATTTTCCCCAACGATTCAATTCGGTGACTACTTCAGGATGATCCAGGTCTATATCATTGCATAATAAGAAATCGTAGTTGCCATTTTCATTGTCAACCCCTTCGCTCCACGCTTTGCCTTCACCCTGTATCTGGAAGATGCCACTCCGCTTTTTGGCATCGTCAAAACCGGTTCCTGAAAAATGATACCAATGCCATTTGAAGTCTGAATATTTATCCTTACGTCCATGGAAGCTGTATCCGGTCCAGCCCTGTATTTCGAACGGTTTTCCTAATACTTGGGTTCTATCATTGGGATCGACTTCTACAACTATGAACTTTTCAGTGAAATCACCTCCTGCCTTATGATTCAGTACTACATCCAGATAAACGGAAATATGATTTTTATGTAATTCATCGATCATTTCTTTCAGTTCTTCTTTCGTACCATATTTCGTTCTTACGGTTCCTTTTTGATCAAACTCGCCGAGATCATACAAATCGTAGGTTGCATAACCTTCGTCTTGTTGTTCGTCGGCTTTGTAAGCGGGGGGAATCCATACTGCTGTCACACCAATCTCATGTAAATGTGATGCATCTTCTTTTAATTGTTTCCATAAATTTCCATCATTTGGCAGATTCCATTCAAAATACTGCATCATTACACCATTTTCCATTATCCAATGCATTTAGTTATCGGAAAATAACAAAGAAGTGTATGATAAGGTTTCTTGTGTTTACCCAAAAGCACTGAAAAAAAGGATATCGGCGTTTGTGATTAGACTAACATGCGTTATTTGTCTTGCCATCATATCCCCATTTAACGTAAACAGCTCCCCAGGCAAATCCGGCTCCGAAAGCGGTGAAAATCAAATTATCACCTTTTTTGAGTTTATTTTCGAAATCCCAAATGCATAATGGAAGCGTACCTGCACTGGTATTGCCGTAGTGTTCGATATTGATCATAACCTTTTCTAATGGTACATTCAGACGTTGGGCAACAGCACTGATGATACGTTGATTGGCCTGGTGGGGAACGACCCAGTCTATTTCATCTTTTGTCAGTTGGTTTCTTTCGATGATCGACTCACATGCATCTGACATATTGGCTACAGCATATTTAAATACTGTACGTCCTTCTTGGTGAAGGTAATGCATGTGGTTGTCAACTGTAAAATAAGAAGGGGAACAAACTGAACCACCGGCTTTCATGTGTAAAAAAGGAAGTCCTTTGCCGTCTGTTCTTAAAACGGAATCGATAACTCCTAAATGATCTGTTGTGGGTTCCAACAAGAAAGCTGCTGCACCATCAGCGAAAATAGGACAGGTGGCACGATCGGTGTAGTCTATCACAGACGACATTTTATCGGCACCAACAATAATGACTTTTTTGTATTTTCCCGAACGGATAAAGTTAGCCCCGGTTTCTAATGCATATAAGAAACCGCTGCAGACCGCTTGCATGTCGAAGGCAAATGCATTTTTCAACCCCACTCTTTCGCATAAAATGGAAGCCGTTGAAGGAAGCCGATAATCGGGAGTGGTGGTAGCTACAATTACCAGGTCAATATCATCCGGATTACTTTGAGTACGTTGTATCAGTTGTTTGACAGCTTTTCGTGCCATGTATGAGGTGCCGAGTCCTTCTTCATTCAGGATGCGTCTTTCTTTGATTCCGATACGTCCCATGATCCATTCATCGGTGGTATCTACAATTCTGGATATCTCATCATTAGTCAGGATATAATCGGGCACATATCCTCCAACTCCTGTAATTACTGCATTGATTTGTTTCATTAACTTTGTCTAAATAAGTAAGTTCTTAAGCGGGGGAAGTATAAAATGACTCCGAAAACTTACAACTTCTCGGATTGCATCTAAAATACCGGGCGCAAATATACAGAAAAGAAAGATTTATTCAATATCTTGTAATCTAAATGCGTTGAATTTCTTAGTGAGATTAGGATAAGTTATAATACAGAAATAGAATTAGGGAAATGATTAAATGAAGGAAGATAGGTTGCTTTGCAAGAAAAGAAAGAAATAATCAGGTCTGATTTTCTTAGTAAGAGTGAGGTCTTAATCTGATTTGTGTATCTGTTGGTTCAAGCGTTTTTGCTACTTCTTTACTTCTTTGGGTAACCATACTTTAGTCTGTTTCTGTATTTCTCGTTAATGCTTAGTAAATGGCCTATGTTATTCCGAAAGTATTTAATTTTCACGTTTTTGTTTATAAAAAGAAACTCCTGTAATTGTCAAAATTACAGGAGTTTATATCATTTGATCAAGAAACGGTGGTTACTTTGCCAATGCCTGAGCTACGTCAACTGCACAAGCTACTGTACAACCTACCATCGGGTTGTTACCAATTCCCAGGAATCCCATCATTTCTACGTGAGCAGGAACGGATGAAGAACCGGCGAACTGAGCGTCTGAGTGCATACGACCCATAGTGTCTGTCATACCATAAGAAGCGGCGACACTGCATCTCTGTAAGTCTTTGCAATCAGTTATTAATCAATGCTATAATAGCAATGTGTAAACTCCTTGTTAGTAAATAAAAGAACGAATTATCAAAAAGGGCTGCATCATGGGCAAATGCCTGTGCGTTACCTCTTAGATGAGAGTACTCCTAATGGAGTTAAGACCGTAATCTAATCTGCGTGTCAATGAAGTATAAATCTCCATCTATGCCATAAAGGACATTGTTGGGTACTGCATCAAACACTTCATAATCCGAGTTGTGGTATTCGTCGTAATAGTCCATTTCAAAACCTAATGCTTGCATATAGGTAGCTATTTCATCTTCTGTAGCTTCCCGTTCAGCTAATATATAAGGTTGTACAAGGACTGCACAAAATTCCTGTTGGCTGTTGTAAGCAAAGCCTATTATTTGATAAGGGACATTGCCAAAGAACTTGTTGTGTGCCGCAATGCGGATAAAGAAGTTCTCCAAATCATCCCCTGCATATTCAAAGTTATTCAGCTTGACAACTATATCATCTTTATCTCCTGTATAAACTTCGTTTTCTCCGCCTTTGCTAAGAAACTCTACATTTAAATTAGTGAGTGAAATCCATAAATTATTAGCATTGGCAAACTCTATGAGTTCTTTAATCTGTCCTCTCTTATAGCCCTCTGTCGGTTCAAGCGTTCCTGTTGTTTTCTTTTTTCTTCTAATGATATGGGCTGCTTGCTCCAAGAGGCTATTGATTGGCGAGTGCGTTCTATCCATTCTTTGTGAAATTCATTAATGTATTCCATAAATCTTGTGATTAAGAGTTTGAAACAAAAATAGTCATTATCTTTTAAATAACCATGATTTGCTGCAACATTTTAGTGAATGGGGGCTATATGGGAGTATTCTTTAGAAATGTAGTAGCTAAAAAAAGAAACAGCATAAAAGTTTCCCCAAATGCTGCTCCCACTTAAATCATAGAATAATGTAAATTAGCTTATCTTCTTATAAGTGGTGGTAGTAGCATCATCCAGTACCTCACCTCCATCATCTGTATTATCCCAATCCTCAAAGACGAGAACTAATTTACTGGCAGTAAGTTCCTTCACAATGTAGATGTCAGTAAAACCTCTAAGCTCGTCAATAATAGTCAGTTCATTATCCTTCAAAGTCCATTTGTATAGCTGACTGTCTCCATCTTGAAGGCATGTTCCATCTGCTTTAAACTCCCAGAAGCCATCAGTATAAGCTTCATCTGAAATGGTAACTTCTTTACCGTTTTGAATTTCATGTACTCTTTCCCAAGTAGATTGCCACTTACCAATCAGATTAGCTTGGTTAATCTCTGGCGTTTTCTCGTCATCGTCTTTGCTACAAGATGATAGACCAACACACACACAACAGCCATCATAAGGGCTGCTAAAATTCTAAATGCTTTCATTGTTTTAAGTTTTTAATGATTAAAATATAAGTGAATTATCTCTTCTTCATTTCGTAATTCTCTACAGAGCTTGCTTCTGTTGCAGTGATATGTAATTCTGTGGTAGTTAACTTCGTAATGGTAATTGATTTGCTTAACAGCCAATCAGAGTTTTCAAGAATCAGTCTGTTACCATCTAAGGAACTGGCAAAGTAGTTAGTCTTACTTCCATCAAAATAACCGCCATTACCGTGTGTACTCTCAAAGAAGATATATTCACCAGTAACATCCTCTTCCCAATCTTCCTTAACTCCCTCGCCGTTGTACTCCCAACCGTAACATTTAGTCATATCCCATGTGCCTTTAAGGTTGGCATAGGAGATAGGAAGTTCCTCACCTATAATCGTACCAGTCTCTATGTTGACGCTAAATGTAAAGTCTTTCTTAGTGCCATCATAATGAGTAATGTCAACTTTGTACTTCCATATATTGGTAGAACTTTCAAGGAGGTTTACTTCAAATCTGGCATCTTTGGGTTCATTGGATAGTTCAGTAAGTTCTACATTCCATATCTTCTTATCATATTCGTAATTATGCTTAGTCAAGTATATGCTATTTGAGAAATCGTCTTTGTAAATCATTATAGATTCTGTAAAGGAACTCAAATTAGATGATAAAATTGTTCCGCTACTGGAGGATTGTGGTGTTAAGACAGCGATAGTATCCCCTCCTAATGTATAGCAGCAGTTGCCTATAAGAATTGATTCCTTGTACCATTCTTGAATAGAATAGTAGTCTATTCCTTTTAACTCTTTAACGCTTGTAGGGGTTTTAAATATATATAAGTTCTCCCCATAATTACTACCTTGTAATTGAACTAATGCTACAAAACTATTAGCCTTAGAATAGATTTGGCGTAGAGCAATGCCAGAGATTGTCACATCTTTGTACTCTCCATATCCCATATGTATTCTTCGTGTCTTCTGAAATTCCTTGGCATCAGTCCATTCGGCTAATCTCTGTTTAGATTCTCTGTCAAATGAAGCTATCCATAGATGGTTCTTCTTTAATCCAGCGAAGTTAGCTTGTCCCCATCTGTAGTCGCCTGTATTATCATCAATTCCGTTACAAGAACGCATTTCAATGTTTTTAAAATCAGTAATCCCGTAATTGGCAAATTCCTTATCAGTGTCAGTTCCACCTATAGAATCTAATGGCATTGTTTCTAAGTCCTTGCTACAAGAGGATAATCTTGTACACAACGTAATCCATAATGCGGTTACAAGTAATAATCTTAATGTCTTCATGTTTCTTATATTTAGTTAGTAATCAGCACAACACAACAAAGGCGTGAATCACTGAATATCATCCTATTGAGGCTCTCGACTGCCCAAGATTGAATAATAAACAATGTCCACGCCAAGCTGTTATATAAACTACTTATTAGGTAGATATATAGCACTGACGTGGACGCCTTGCCTATTATCCTCAATCTTTTTGAAACTGTCGAGATTCCAATAAGGGATAATATTTAAAACGTCCTTCGTTAACTAATATGTCCTTCCAGTCTTTGACGCATCAGGTGTCTGGAATTGGCACAAAGTTACGAATTTGGTTTGTATTGGCAAGAACCATTGTTATTTAAAGTTAAGATAAGCCTTAAGTGAGATAGTTTGAGTAGGTAGCAAATTCACTTCTACCCTTATAAGAGTAAAATTCTCCACTTCCACACCTACCTTGAATTTTCATCTTTAAGTCAACATATTGTTGGTGATTTATAATGGGCTATCTTCGACCTACATTTTAGAACTTTAGATGTGTATAAAATCTTGGAACTGGCATAATTGACCTTATTATATAAGGGAGAAAAACCAAACTTCCAAGTATTAGAATTTAGATGCTTCTCTATTTAATATTTTAGATGTACCATATATATAAGGTGTAGATGGTTACTTCTCCGTTTGAAATTTAGGGTAGGACAAATATTGATTAGGGTATATAAAACTAACCTTACTCTGGCTTTGTCCTACCTATGATTAGAAACTCAAACAGTCATAAGTTTGCAGAATTTCTTCCTGTCTTAATCCTAAATAGCGTTTGGTGATGGCTACTGAACTATGGTTGAACAATTCCATCAGCTTTACTAAAGCAAGTTCTGCATTATCACTGTTCATGTTATAGACCTGCCTGCCAAATGTCTTTCTAAGTGAATGGCAGCTAAAATTCTTAATCTTTAACCTGTACTTCTTCTTTACCTCTTTAAGAATGATATTGATTCTTTGGACTGTGAAGATAGTGCCTTTTTGACTTACTAAGATAGGCGCATTGATTCCAATTGGATTTATATGCTCGTAGCACTCCTTAATATGCTGTTGTAGCTGCGGATTCAAGCGGATTATTCTCTGCTTTTCCGTTTTAATCTCAATGATAGTAAATTCATCAGTTCCTATTATCTGCTTCCATCGTAGAGCCAGAATATCAGATATTCTCAATTCTGTGAAACAGCCTAAAGCAATAAGAAGTGATATTTTGTAATTCTCGTCTTTAGCCAGTTTCCTTATGAGGTTCATTACATCAGACCATATTAAATAGTCTGCTGTTGTGCTTGAATATTTGAGTGACATAATGTTCTGTTATATAGGTAAATGAATATAAGTGAATATTAAATTTGAGTTGGATTATCTAACTTGTTGATTATTAGAAAAACATTCACTAATTGTCAAAGTGAATATTGGACACCCTGCTAAGGATGCCCAATTAAATTAGAATGGTTTATCTCCATATTCGTAAACGATGATAGAATTGCAAACTCTATCGTAGAATGAGAATCCACAGCAAGTATGAAAGTAGCTTTCATATATCGCTGCATATTCACTTCGTTGCCTGCTTACCCTGTCTAAGAGTGAATCAAACTTATGCAGCCAATGTTTAAGTGCTTGCAATCGTTTAATATATTGCAGGTTGTTTTCTGCACAGCATAATCTCTCCTGCAAGATGGTTATGTGATTAATTGCGTTCTCAATATCTTTGGTATTCATTATGTCTAATTTTAAATTGTATATATTCTATTATATAAGGGGAGCGTGGAATAAAAAATGGACATCAAGTTAATGATGCCCATTCTCTCTCAATCAACAATCCACTTAGCCCAAGAACCAAGCGTATTCTGTATCCCCCTATTTAGCTCGTTGTATTCCCTGTACAAATTCAGTGCAGTTAAGATTCTTCTCCAGAAGTTATCTATGTAGCTGGATTTCACAGAGCCGTTGAGTAGGTTTAAGAGTTGCCAACCTGTAATGCTGTCACCTGTACTTTTAAAATTATTGTCTGAAACAAATGCTCTACAAGCCGCATTAATTTGACTGTCACCTAAAAGTAAACGGGGTAACTCTCTCTGCTGGTTGGGATTCAATGCTTGATATAATCGCATTCGTCCTATTATTTGGCAGAACTCACTTGTAGAGATTGACATCTGACCAAGTGTTCTTAGCAAGTGTAGGTCTTTAGATGGATTGTAAGCATGAAACAGATTCAATGCTGCTGCATATAGTTCCTGTACGCTTAGAACTTCCACTCTGTCTTGTAAGCTGTCAGTGGTAAGCATCAAATTTGAGCAAACTCTATTCCTAAAGCCTATGAAGATTTTAAATTTCTCCACAGATTTCTTACTGTACAGGTTAATCTCGTTATATGCTCTTACTCCACCAATGGATAATGCTAAACGATTACCGTATTCATCGTGTACAATAGACGGGATTTCAAAACAGAAGCACATTCTCTGATAGAACAAAGTCTTCTCTTCATCTGTCAGTTCAGATGCTTTCTTACCTAATGCACTTGGGATTCTGCCATTGATAGGATGTGAGATTCTTATCTCTGGCATATCAAACTGCTCCCCATGAAAATAATCCTTAGCTGCATCCACCACTGCACCTATGAAGGATTGGTGACTAATGGTCTCTTCCATTGATGCAAAGCTGGGAATGATGCAATCCTGTTGTAAGTGCTGCAAGGTTACCTCCTGTGTGTTAGCTTCAATGAAATGGTTCACTCTTTTGGGTACTGCAACTTCTTCTACCAATATAGCTTCCTCTGCGTACTCACCTAAATTAAATCTTGATTGGTTCTGTGCCACTGCTGGCATAATCTGTAATGTCTCCATAATGTAATTGAATTAAATTGATTATTGATTGATGAATAGCGGTAAGCGACATCCAAACTTATAAGTGTAGCACATGCCTTACATTTCAGATGATACTACTTACCGCTAAATAGCTATAAGTGCTATATAATTAGACTATTTTTATCATACGGCTATTTAGTGTTACACCTTAGAGATTCATTTAGTTGGAGTTTGGGAAGTTGGTTGGTGAGTATAGTTTTAATGGTGAACGGTAGTGTACCCCCATGCCTGTCTAAATTCTTATTTTACTTCTGGCAGGCATAAGGGGGTGTTGATTAGTAGTAGGGTAGTGCGTTTAACTCTCTTATGGTTTAGAGTGCTATATCCATTTTGAGGAATTTTACTTTAGATGCTTGTAAAGTCGATTTACAGTAAGGTGGGGATTATTCGTACTATCTATTAATATAATAATAAACAGTATGAAAAATCCCCACGACCTGTTACTTATGCTTGAAAGCCATTTTAAATAAGTCTTTTGGAGGTTGGAGAATCCACTCTTTACGCTGTTTGGCAATATCATTATCTAATAGTAGTTCATTAGGGGTAAGTTCAAATCCATAGGGTAAGTATTTCAATAGACCTGCATTATATAAATCCAGATTGTAATTCTCTACACTATTCTTACCCACTCCTAACTTATCAGCCAACTTATTAGGAGTAAGCAGTATCTTGCTGTCCTCTGCTATTAATAGGAGTTTGATATAATATCCTTTCACTTTAATATTCAAATCCACTTTCATGAAGAGATGGGACAGTGTTATGAAGTTAGGACGTTCTATTGGGGGAATGCAGTAAAGACTTCTCATTGTAAATTCAATAAGAGGATGGTTAATTGGTAGTGGGTATCTCTTTCTTACCAACACCGCTTCTATATCCTTATTGAAGTTCTTTAATGCACTTTCCTTTTCCCTTGTATGTTTGGCTAAGTCCTTGATTCTCCATCTGACCTTATAATAGTCATTTCTATATAAGGACAGACAGAAGAACCTGTACAAGTTGGATGGATTGAGCTTATCCACGATAGACTTATTAATGGTGGCATAGTCCTGCCTGTGACTGCTTACCTTTTCTTGCAGGTGTTTTAATTGTATCTTCATATTCATTAGCTGATTGAACATTATGGATAAACACTAAATCTTTCTTCTCTCGTTCCATCTTGTAATAGTAAGCTGTGCCAAAGTATATCTTGGCTTCCTTTCTATTGTGGAACTTCTTCCCTGTTGGTAGATGGATTATCATATTAGTTTAAATATTAACAAGTTAATAAGACAACTTCTGCAATGCAATATAGTAGGTAGTAACTTTACCATTCTTCTTCTTTGTTTTCATGTAGTTGTTAAGACTTGCCCATAATCCAATGTGAACCTTGTTATCTTTTACTCCCTGTTTAAGAGCCTTAATTCTGATTTGTTCATAAGTAAATTCTTCCATTTTAGATATTCTGAATAGTTTGTAAGTCTGTCAATCTGTGTGGTGGAATTATCTGCTTGAGGTACTGTAAAGGTAAGAACTTAATAAGTGGGGAACTAATGATAAGACCTCAATTTAGAAATCTTAAGTAGGCAGGGAAACCTCTCACATTTCCCTGTTCCTTATCAATCCTCCTTATTATGTTCAAAGCATAGAACTAAGTGTATGATTCCATTCTCATTTTTGAAAGCTATTCTTGGGTTATCTACTTCTTTGTATGCAATAGAAGTTATGATAATAGGAAATAGTTTGTTATCATTGTAAAGTTTGAGACTCTCTTTAACATATTCCTCAGAGCTATATTCTGGAAGAATGAAGCTGAACAGATAGAGTTTGACTTCATTATATCTCTCCATTTTGGTTCTTACAAGCTCTTGTTTGGCAATCAGAGCCTCATAGACTGCACTTAGGTATAAACTTGATTGTATGATATTTATTTTCATCTTTTATGTTTTCATTTGTTATAAAATGAAGCCAACCTGTCACATTGGCTTTCTCTGGGGTCTGGATTAAGCATTCAGAGCATCTTGGAGCATCTTCTGGAAATCATCATCTTCCTTTATCAGCTTTAGTTTCTCGTCATTAAGTTCTAATTGCTTTAGTTTCTCCAAAGCCTCAAATGCCTGCTCCTCACCATGTACTTTGGCATAGCTGTTAAAGCCTTTAATGAAATAGCGTTTAGTGAGATATGGAACGCTGATATTGGCAGCCTTACATAGTGTTATGAAATCATTGCCTCTCTTGATGTCAACTATGGTGTCTTTGGGCAGTTTGTACTCTTCCCCTTTTAAAACTTTAGCAAGTACCTTCTCAGAAATGCTCTTTCTGGTGTAAATTAAGCCTGCCGTCGTTGGGTTGAATCCTTCTTTGATTAGGTTTGCCATGCTCTTAAAGAGTTCTTCATCAGAAGTCAGAGCTGCTACACTTACTCTATCTTCCTTACTCCAATTTCCTACGGTATTAATATTTACCAGATATTCTCCCACATTAGTAATATCTCTAACAAAGACATTGGGAATAACGATGTTACCTCTGACAGAATTAAGTTTGGCAAATGCTGTAGTTTTATGTTGACCATCTAAGATTACGAAGTAGCCTTCTGCCTCTTCTGCTGTTAGTGTTCTACCGTTTACATCAGTAATGGTGTAGCCTGCCTTTATCAGCTTTTTGGCTTCTACCACGATAATAGGATAAGCATCATCATATTTACCATTATCAATAATGGCAATGAATTCATCAACCTTCTTGGTATTAACTGTTCTGTTCTTATCTACAAAGGCAATCTTCTTGGAGACCTTCTCCCCAGTCTTAGCTAATTGGAATGTTATAGGTTCATCTTTAAGAGTGAAAGCAGGGGCTTCCTTTTTGCTATTCTTCTCAGTTATAGCTTGCTTTAATTGTTCCACAATCTGCTTTTGGGCACATAGAACAGTGTCATCTACCTTTCTATTAACCATATTCTTCAAATCTTTCTCTGCCTTAGTCAGTTGTTGTTTTAGACTTGTAGTGCGCACAGCCTTTCCTGCTTTAACATTAGCTACTGAATTGTTATTGGTTGCAGTCTCTCCTGCTGTCGTGATAATAGTTTCCATCTTCTTTACTATTTAGATGATTAATAATTTCGTTTACTGTAATCATCAAACCTATGCGCACTTGGCTTTCTGATTACGTTGCAAAGGTGCGAACTTCTGGAAGAATTAAGAGAGAGTAAAATTTAGGGGATTTTGGTTCTCTCTTAATTAGCTTGCCTTACAAGCTCTGTCCCTTTGACGTTGCAAAGAAATGTATAATAGGGGAGATTAAGAGAGAGTAAAAAAATAGGGAGATGTTACTCTCCCTTACTTAAAGTGTTGATTATTAGTATATATTATTGCGTACATTCCAATTCCTTTTTTTATTTTTGCTTAAATATCCTTTAAGAGTAGTCTTATCCACATAGAAATTCTCATTATCTGATATTCTTGTAAGGTAGATAAGCTGTGAAATTAGGAATGTAACGCTATGTGCATTTCGTTTGCCTCTCACGTTGTGAAATGGAGAGGATAATGGTATGAAGTTAAAGAATAGTTGGAATGTTTGGGCGAACAGGCAAATTCTTTTAGTAGTGCTTGCAGTTACTTGTGTATCATATATAGGATGAGTAAACATTCCTATATTATCATTGAACTGATTAAGCCCATTTATATCATCTGTATGAAGTGCCTCTGCCTTGTTTACATAATCTTGGCAACAAGCAAGTATAAACTTGATAGTATTAGGAGATTTAATAGTATGTATAGATTTGTTCTTTACTTGTAGGGAGAGTGCTACATCTTCTTTAAAATGTATAGTATCTGTGAGAGGATTAGCTTCTGGAGCTTCTTCATATTGAGATAATGCGTTAATCAAGCCCTTCATTTCTTTAACAGGATAATCTCCAGATTCAGATGCTTGCCAGCATTGCCCATCCACGTAATCCCAAATGAATAATAGGGCAAGCCAAAACTTGTCTACATCTAAACGTAAGTTTGTGATGGCTGCTTGAATATCTTTGTTGGCTTTGTATGCTTCATATGTTAATGGCATTTTAATCAACCGTTCATTGTATCGTCTCTTAAATGTACCTATAGCGTAACTGCCTTCAAACTGGTACCCATCATCAGTAATCATTGGTTCTGCTGAGTGTATTTTCGTGGCAAAGTTCCAAACATAATCAAGAACTTCATCTTCCTTACCTGTGTAAATGCAATAGACTGTATCTAATTCCGTAAACTTATCAACTGGTTGCATATTCTGTTTCATATAGTATTGTGCAAAGTTAAAAATTAAACCCCACCCGCATTGCTGCAAGTGGGGTAATTTGTGAATAATAGAGTATGCTTTAATAATCAGAATCTCCTGTGAACGTATCCATCAGTTTATCCATTTGTTCACCAATGCACTTGTCTATTAGCTTTGCATAGTGGGCGGTCATTCTTGTATTAGTATGTCCTAACATCTTAGAAACGACTTCCAGAGATATGTTATTGGCTAAAGTAACTGTGCTTGCAAAACTGTAAACCTAAAAAGCGAAAATTAGAAATTGAACGTAATTCGCACTAATACAATTATTTGTGTCTTATAATGGCTTTAGCTGTCTAACCCCTTAAATGCAATAAAAAGCAGATTTAGGAAAACGTTCAGTTACTTATCCGTTCCCTGTTTTTGAAACAGAAAAATGAGGTAAAAGGCTGAATTTTAGACGGGTTTAGTTATATGTGCTGCTTTTCTTTGGTGGATGTCGTTAGTTAGCCGATTAAGGCGCTGTTAGTCTGACCTTTCCATTCCTTTAAATAGCTCTGTTAGAAGTAATTTTATCACTTAAAAACAACAGAGTATGGCAACAGATTTCAAACTGCTTTTCTACATCAAGAAAACAGAAGTAAAAGCCGATGGTACTTGCCCGATTATGGGACGTATCTCCATCGGAAAAACAATGGCACAATTCAGTACCAAACAGACCGCTAATGTATCCCTTTGGGATACACGGGCAAACCGTATGTCAGGTAAAAGCACAACGGCAGTAACCGTTAATCGGACGTTGGATAAACTAACGGTTTCGATTAACTCACACTATCAAAAGTTGATTCAGTTGAATGGTTCGACCACAGCCAACGAAGTAAAGAACGCTTTTCAAGGCGTGGCTTCGGCTCAACACACTTTGGTTAAGTATTATCAGTACCACAATCAAGAGTTTTTCAAGCGTGTTGGTGTCAATCGAGAAAAGAATACGGCAATTCAGTATGAAAATTCTCTAAATCATCTGATCCGTTTTATACGAAAGAAATATAACGTGTCGGATGTCCCTTTTTCTAAATTGGATTTATCCTTTATTGAAGCCTGTGATTTTTATCTACGTGTAGAACTCAAACTAAAATCAAATACAATTCTCGGTATCGTTCGCCACATTCGGAAGATGATTAAGTTAGCCATTGCAGAGGGTATTATCTATCGTGACCCATTTGATGGCTATACACCTGAACGTCCGAAAGCAGAACAAAAGTATCTCACACGGGAAGAACTCGACCGCTTGATGAAAACACGCTTAGACCACCCATCCCGATATCTGACCCGTGATATGTTTTTATTTTCAGTTTTTACTGGCTTGGCGTATCGAGATGTCTGCAACCTTACCCCCAAAGATATAGTAAGAGCCGATGATGGCGTACTATGGATTAGAACGACCCGACAAAAGACTGGAACGCCTTGCGATATTCCGCTATTGGAATTACCCAAACAGATTATTGAGAAATACAAAGGTACTGCCAAAGATGGCAAACTACTCCCGATGCTTAGTTGTGGTAGGCTAAATAAGAACCTAAAAGTAATTGCAAAACTCTGTAAGATAGACCGTAAGCTCATCTATCATGCCGGGAGACATACCTATGCGACTGAAATTTGTCTGTCGCAAGGTGTTCCAATTGAGAGCGTTAGCCGAATGTTGGGACATCGGGATTTGCGTTCCACACAGATATACGCCAAAATTACGGAACATAAGATAGCCGAAGATATGCAAAAGGCTGAATCTCGTATTGAAGATAAATTTCAAGTAGTATTATAAACGTATAACATTATGACAATGAAGATAAAAGCAAGAAGTACGTTTGCCGTACTGTTCTATATTGACAAATCGAAAGCAAAGAAAAAGAGTAAGGGGCGATGTATTATTACTGGGCGTATTACCATAGATACGCAAATAGCTCGTTTTAGTACGAAAATGAATGTAGATCCCGAAATGTGGGATGCTCAAACTGGGCGAGCTATTGGCAAAGGTAAAGAAGTCACCAGAATAAACCGTACTCTTGATAATTTGGAACAAGAGATACAGAGCCATTATGACCGTTTGGTTTTGGAAGATGGATATGTTACTGCCGAAGCGGTTAAAAATGCATTGAATGGCATTGGGAAAAAGGCTACCGGATTACTGGAGCTATTCAGAGAACACAACGAAGAATTTAAATTTCGAGTGGGCGTAAATCGTGTAAAAGAAACCTACGAACAATACTTACATTCTTACAGGGTATTGGAAAATTTCTTATGGGTAAGATTCCAGATAAAAGATATTGCCCTAAATCAGCTTACCCATAGTTTTATTGATGCTTACGACTTTCATTTGAGGGTAGATAAACGAATGAACAGTAATACGGTGTTGAATCATACTATTCCACTTCGGAAAATGGTTCGTAGAGCCATTAGCCAAGATATTATCAAACGTGACCCGTTTGTAAACTATGTTGCAGAAAAACCGTTGAAACAGCGTAGGCACTTGACGATGGACGAGTTTCAAAAGTTACTCACCACACCCATAGCCGAAAAACATCTTGAACGGTGTCGGGATATCTTTCTGTTTGCTTGTTTTTCGGGGATGGCGTATGCCGATGTGTGTAACCTATCCGAAAAGCATATCAAACAGGACGATAACGGGGTTATGTGGATAAGGATTGAACGGCAGAAAACTAAGAGTGAGTGCAGAATCAGGCTGTTAAATGTTCCCATTCAAATAATGGAGAAATACAAGCATGAGCGGACGGATGATAAGATTTTCAAGTTAAAGACGTTGAAAACCATTGATGAAAATCTGAAAACCATTGCTCAAAAGTGTGGTATTGAAAGCCGTCTTTGCTATCATATGGGAAGACATACATATGCTACCCAAGTGTGTATATCACAGGGTGTTCCGATTGAAACACTCTGCAAAATGATGGGACACCGTTCGGTTCAGACTACTCAAATTTACGCCAAAATCACCAATCAAAAGGTTAATGAAGATATGAAAATCTTATCCAGTCGTATCGAAAACCGTTACGAGTTACCGAAAGATGATGTGCCAGAGGAGTTTGGCAAGAATCAATATTATAAGTGATTTTATATCAAATGGAGAAATAGAACACTGAAATCTTGTATTCTATTTCTCTAATTCTTTTAACTCATCTCTGAATAACCCTTCAAAATACAGTAAATTCTCCGATTTAATAACCATTCCAAGATTGTTAGGAACACTTGAAATAGAGACAGGAGTTAGAGCTCTATCTTCAACTTGTATTTCACCTCTTACGAAATGTTGAGGACCTGCATACAATATTCCTAAAAGCAATATTCTTCTTTGTCCAAGATTAAACTGTTTTCCATCGAAATAGCCTATTTCATTATAAATAAATACAGGGGAGCCACTTGACCCGGGAAAACATGCAGCATCTATTAGAAACTCCTTATTACCCATATAGTCGCGATTTGGGTGAGTCGCAGTAATTCCTTTTCTGAATATTGGTTTGTTATTAAGAGCATCCCAAATGCCATTAGGATATCCTACCATAACAATATCTTCCATTGATTGAAATTCATTCTTGTGATTTTCCTGTGGCAAAAGAGAGTCATCTAAAGCAGTATAAAAAGGATTTATACCTTTCTCTTTTAATATCATTATGATATTAGCAATAGGCATTGCACATAAATCAATCTTTGGATCTGGATGTAGTTTCCACGGTTTTTGAAAATCGGGGATATTAACCTTATGTTGTAATGTATCTATGGGGCTTCCTGAATTGTCGGCGAGAGAAAAAGTTAGAGTACAAGAAATTGCATCTCTGATAACGTGCTTGTTAGTAATAATTGCAGGACAACATGACATTCCTTCTCTACAAAAATTGAAAAAGAAACCTGTCCCTGTTGATTGTTGACCATTAGAGGTTATACATTCGATTCTAATGGTAGAATACGAAATGAAATCAGATATAGAATTAGATATAGACATATTTTATCATTTTAAACTTGATAAAACAAAGATATGTATAAAACATGAATTAAGAAGTATATCGTTTGATCTTTCTTTAAAATTATATCATATACTAATCTATATCTCAATGAAATATGTTTTATTCATTTCACAATATCCGATTCCCTGTACAGAATCTTCCCTTGTAGTCGAATAAAAGGTATTTTTCCTGTGTCCCTCCAATTTTGGAGGGTACGGGAAGAAATGTGCAAGAGTTGGCAGACCTCTCGGTTTGTGAGGTATTTTTCACCATTGAGGTGCGGAGTCCGATTTTGTAGGTCTTGTTGAATGGTAGCCGATAGTTCATCCAAAGCCGTAAAGAACGAAACCATTTGCAGAGATTTGTTGTTAAGTATATCCATGATTCATTGATTGTTAATTTCTCATATAATCGCCCATCGTGGCAATAGTAAGCATATCTAATCTTTGGCAATAGGTAAGTGAACTTCGCTTACCATTGAGATACACAAAATAGCCCTGTTCGTCCTCCTGAATCTCATAAGTTGAGGGACTTGCCTGTTTAGTGGCTTCATTCATATAGATGATACTTAACTGGTGGTTCTCGCCGTTTCGATGAATCATCACGGTGGGATTCAGGCTGATACTCTCCCAATTCCCGACCAATATACCTAAGTCAAAAAGTTCTATTTCCATAGTCGCTATTTCTTGATTTGTTGCTGATTAATAAACAGTTCAATGTCGGTAGCTTTGTAATAGCACTTACGTCCGATTTGAGAATAGGGTAAAACTCCGGTGTCTCGGTAGGTTTGTAGAGTACGGGATGAGATTTTCAGCAGTTCGCAAACCTGCTTGTTATCTAACCAGTTTTCATTACTTCGGTTCTGTCCGCAAAGTGCGTTTACTTGCTTGGCAAAACCTTCAAACCTCTGCATCATCTGTTCAAAGGTTCTTTTTTCGATGGCTACAATTTCCATATTGGTGTTGTTTTAGATTGTTATAAACTCCTGTCATTGCAATGAATTGCTGCAAAGAAAGAGATAAAAAGCACTGGTTTCGGAAATTGTGTATGCAGTGGACTGAAGTGGCTGTTGTTGGCTTTACCGCATACCCCAACAACATATTTTTTCCTTTTTTTCTCTGATAAGCATTACCCATATGGAGAGAATAAATAAGGCAGCACTTTTGGGAAATTTACTCTTTTGAGGAACGAGAAAGGAAGAAATTTTCAAAAACCGCTTGCGGCTCGGTGTTGCCGTTTTATTCTCGGAATATACCTTTGTGTTCAGAGAAAGAAAGGAATTATTAAACTATTCTATTGAAAAATAATATATTAGATTATCTACTATTATGGAATAGTTTTCGCCATCTATGGAATTAAAGCCTAACTTCTTGGCGAAAGCACCGCTTTTAATGTTGGCACATTCAATTCCGATATACCTGAATCCATACTTTAGGGCTAGCCCTGTCAAGAACCGGAGAAAGTGCGTACCGTGCCCTATCCGCTCTTTACTGAATCCCAATCGAGCAATGATAAGACAATCAGGTGGAAATAGGCTTTTAACTTTCCTGATACGCAAATACAGGTCTATACGGCTATTTCTTCGGCTGGTGATAACATTATCTACCGTCAGCCTGACAAGTGATTTACGATACTTTAAACGCTCCATCAGGTAGCGGTCTATATCGGCTCTTAGTTCCTCATATTCAATCATCGTCTAATCCCTTTCTTCTTTTTCTTTTTGAACTTCTTTGCCTGTAATTCCTCTGCCGATGTTGCATCGTAATTATTGCTATCTCCCAATGAGAAGATAGACAGTAAAGAATCTCCGGTTTTGTTATTTTGCTGATTGTAAGAATGTTTATTATCTGCCTTGCTATCAAGATTGCAAGAAATCATGTTTTCTTTTTCACTGGATTGGAATATCTCTTTTTTCTTTTCGCCAGTAAAATATTGTTTTGATTCTTTCAACTCCTGCTCCTGCATTTTCAATTTATCGTCAATACTACCGTTCTTCATCGTGTTGGAATACTCAAAGGATTCTGATAATTGGCGGTTGTAGCCGAACAGCTTATCAAAGGTTTTTTATAAAGAAAAAGTAATTCATTCAGCTGATTATAAGCGAAATACACTTTCGGCTTATAATCACTGTTATAAATGGCTGCGAATGTAACTCATTAAAGCCGAAGGCTTTGCCCCGCAGGGCAAGAGGGAAGAACAGGACTTGTCCAGTTCCCTCTTGCTTCATTTAGCGAAACGAGTCGAGCCACAGGGCGAGGCGGTTTCTGCTAAATGGGGAGTGGGGGCACTTCATTAGGCGGTAACATTATCCACCCTGTTTTGGATCGGTTTGCGTATCGAGTTGATTTTCCTTTTTGAACCGCTCATAGGTCTTGCAATCGGCATTTTCCTGTACAAATGCACGAATATCGGACGCACGGTAATAGGTTTTATGACTTATCGTAAAGTAAGGAAGTTTGCCACTTGCCCGATACCGTTGCAGGGTTCGGAAAGATACTTTCAGCAAGAAAGCTAAATCCTGATTGTCTAACAACTTGTCGTTGGGGTCTAATACGTTGTCGGTATTGATTAGCGATTTTAGGTCTTGCTCGATTTCAGAGAGTTTTTTCGACAGTCGTTCCATCCACTTATCGAAGTTTTCGTTATCTATATACATTTTGCTTCACTTTTAAATTAAACATTAAGATTACCAATCGATTGATGAAGCAAAGTTCGGCAAATGGGCGCAAATAAGTTAGGGGTGTACCAGTGGTACACCCCTATAAATAGTTAGTAAGTTGTTGATTTACAAATATCCTTTATTCTTACTTTCTTCGGCAATGGCTTTGCGAAGTATATCTAAAAACTCGGTTACTTTGGATGGCTACGTTTAATAACACTCTCATGCTTCTTGTGAATATCCCCCAGTTTGATATTAAAGAGGTGTTCAAACGCTCTTCCGATTTCTGTTAGTGGTGATTCTATTCCGTTGTGGGTAACTACTCGTTTAGATAAAAACAGTCCGCTCACCATCTCCATAATTTCAATAAGATAGGTTTCGTCTGTTAGGTAGAGGGGTGAGAGTGGGTAATTATTTTTTCGGTTCTGGAACGGATTGGGATATTGGATTTTTAGATTCAACAGCTCCAGTTCTGAATTGATAATAGCCAATGTCTTTTGTAAGAACAGCTTTTTAAGCGCATTTTCCCCCCTGCCCGTAAAGAGGTGTCGTTTCAAGTGAAGCTATCTCAATACGGGTAGCATTCAATGTGCGATGAATAACTGCGTAATCCACTCCACCGCTTACACTTTCGATATGTTCAAGAAATTCGCCATAGGCATCTTGCATTTCTTCTTTACTTACTTGTTCTGAGGTTCCAGACAATAGCCCGAATATCCTCATTTTCATTAAATCATTCATAACTATAACTTTTTAGGTTTATATATTTATTGAAGCATTTGCTTTGCTATTGAATGATTCTATTTATCTGCTATAATTCAGATGGTTTTTTATTTGTTAGACATTGAGACTCTTTTGCAAAATGAGAGAAGTCTGTATATCCCAACTCATCATACGAATTGCTACTTCCTTTAGAGCGGTAATTCATCAAAGCAATTTTAAACCTCATGGTTCTAAAGCATTGCTTTGGTGACATACCTAATACCTCTTTAAAGTATCTATTTAGTGTAGGTGTTGATACCCCGACTTTCTTACTAACCATATTCGATTTGAAGTCACCGCAATGAGTAATGTAATAAACTGCTTTAATTACGGTCTCTAATTTATAATCAGACTTGAAGATATCTATATTTGATAGAAGATAGTTTTCTGCATAGCTGACACGTTCATCAAAGGTCTTTTTAGATTTTAGCTCTTCAATAATTGTGTTATTTATATAATTACTCAATGGTTTGTAACTGTCCAATAAGCAAGGAATATCATCCTTCAAAAACGGATATAACACACCCGGTTTGAATTTAATTGCAAATTCATGTGTTCCCGGTGCGTGTATTATGGTCATTGCATCTGACAAACTACCATATAATTTATCTCCCGTAGTATCTTTGATACCGAGTTTTCTATCCACTTTTAATGTCTGACTTTTATCTGTAAGATTCACAGAAGCAACAATATTTACATTAGGAAGAGCTACTATTGAGAATGGAGTTATTAAATTGCTTTCCGTTGTAATTTCAAAGTAATACTCAACAATATCCCTCAACTCAAAGCCGGGATATTTAATCCTTACATGGTCGTTTACTTCATCTTCGTATATAACTTTAGATATCAACATATTATTTTCTGAATAGGTGTAACAACTGTATTCCTAACCCCATAGTTAGCATACGTTCTTTTTTATTTGCTAATAATTTTTGAGTCCAATCAAGTAGTCCTCCATCGCCAATTTCATATTCTACGCCATCAGCTATAATTTTGGTTTTAATTCTCATACCGTAGTAATAGTTATTTTGTGAATCTGATTCGGCAATACGAACATCAAAACCGCTATTTTTAATATGTGATAAGCTATTAGATATTAATGGACTGTTGCTGTCATATTCTTTACAAGGAATAATCTCAAAAAACAGATTATTAAACCCAAAAACACTTTTGCACACATCTTGAGTTATAGCAAAGTGTTTATATATCTCTGTTTTCTCAAATTCAAAACTACCCGTATCCATACCGCAGGAAATTAGAGACAGAATAGGGAAATGGGGTGTAAAGTTGGGATTAGAGAAAACCTGAGTCCGTATAACTCTCGACACATTGCTGAAATTATACGTTTTCTCCGACAACTCGTTATTTTTCTTCAATGAAGCGTAATGTAAAGCTATTGAATTTGTTGGGTCTGACTGAACTTCTGTATTTCGGAGTGCTGTAAGAACTTTCTTTTGGTTTACAGTTGCCATTATACTACTTGTACCTAATTGAGCAACAGGAGATAACTCGATTAATTCAAAACTGCTATTTGCTACTATTTTACAACACTCTAACTCTTCTTCTTTAAATTTTAGAAAGTCTAATTGTGCAGGTTTAACGAGTTTGTTTTTAGTATATTTGCCTAATAGCGAAGAGGGAGTTTCTTGCATAACTCGTCTTTCAAACACCTCTAAAAGCAAAGAATTTAACTCTGAACCACTCAATTTATTAGACAGTATATCAACAATTTCATTTAAGTTGTATCTGTCGATTATATGTTTTATTGCTTCATCTTTCATGTTTTCCTTATACTATATATATGTTCATCAAATATTTGTCCTTTTTTTATCACAGACGATTTAATAGTAGCCTCTTTCTCAAAACCAACTTTTTCTAATACCTTCATTGATGCTATATTATATTCAAAAATATTTGCATATACTCTTTGCATTCCTAATTGATTAAAAGCCATTTCAACTAACAGTTTAACAGTTTCTGTTGCATATCCATTTCTCCAATATGGTTCGCCAATCCAGTATCCGACCTCTGCATTAATTCTATATACATCGCTTTGAGGATTCAAGCTACAACAGCCAATAAATTCATTTTCTGAATATATTCCAAACACGAGTCCTAATTCTCCTGTCTTAGCTAATTCAATAAAAGAAACTGCATTATCAATCGTGTAGGGATGAGGAAATATATCACGTAAGTTTTTAGCAATCTCATAGTTATTTGCTAACTTAGATATTACCCAAGGTGATTCATTTTCTATTTTACACAACTGTATCATATCTATACTTTTATCTTTTTACAAAGATATGCCTATTTATGAGATGATTAGGTGTAAAAATGAATCAAATTTCATTGAATTGCATTTTTACACCTAAAATTGAGAGTTTTGCAAAAGAAATAAATTTTATTTAGCAATATAGATTAAAAGATTATTTATATCTTTGTAGGAGAGTTATTTGAAGCAATGGAAAAACATAGCAGACTAAAGTAGTTCGCTCGTTTCTTATCCGTTCCCTATTTTGATTTTCTGTTTTGCAAAGCATTAATAATCAGGCATATATTTCAAGATGTTATAGTAGTCGCAAAGGTGTGTCTAGCGACGTGGAATATACACGGCAAAGCAAGCAACAGCGAACAGGTATAGATTAAACGTAAACCGTTAGGAATAAGCGATATTTCGGTATTTTGCGAAGTTGAAAAAATGCAAACGACAACGGAATATTGAGGTTGTTCAGTTACCAAACCGTTAGCCGGGCAGTTACCGAAACGGGAACAGGTAACGGAAAGCGATGAAAAGAAATCCCCACCGTTTTGTTTGCGTTAATACACAGTGTTTTGCGCATCAAGGGACGCTTATATGGCAAGTAAATTTGCACTTAAAAATATAAGCGTATGAAAGTAGAAAAATTCAAGGTGCTGCTCTACCTCAAAAAGAGCGGACTGGACAAGTCGGGCAAGGCTCCCATCATGGGACGCATTACCGTCAACCGCACGATGGCGCAGTTCGGATGCAAGCTGTCATGCCCTCCCGAACTGTGGAATCCCTGTGAAAGCCGTCTGAATGGCAAGAGCAAGGAGGCGGTGGAAACCAACACCAAGATTGAGAAACTGTTGTTGGCGGTAAACAACGCCTTTGACAACCTTGTGAGCCGTAAAATGGATTTCGATGCCACCGATGTGAAGAATCATTTTCAAGGAAGTATGGAAACGCAGATGACACTCATGCGAATGACTGATGTTGTCTGTGACGACCTCAAAGCCCGTATTGGTATTGACCGTGCGAAAACTTCTTACTCGACTTATCATTATATGCGTCTGACACTTGGTGAGTTCATTGGGCATCAGTACAAGGTCAAGGATTTAGCATTTGGGCAGCTTACGGAACAGTTCATCCATGACTATCAGGTTTTCGCTATGGAGAATAAGGGTTATGCAATAGATACTGTCCGACATCACCTTGCCATACTGAAAAAAATATGCCGTCTGGCTTATAAGGAAGGCTATGCAGACAAAATCCATTTCCAGCATTTCACCCTGCCCAAGCAGTCGGATAAAACCCCACGGGCATTGAGCCGTGAATCGTTCGAGAAAATCCGTGATGTGGAAATTGAACCGCATCGTAAATCTCACATACTGGCAAGGGATATGTTTCTCTTCGGGTGTTATACCGGGGTCTCGTATGCGGATGTGATATCCATTACCGATGAGAACTTGTACACGGACGATAACGGAGCGTTGTGGCTGAAATACCGCAGGAAGAAGAACGAACATCGGGCAAGCGTGAAGTTGCTTCCCGAAGCGATTGCACTGATTGAAAAGTATCACAGTGAGGACAGGGACACATTGTTCCCTTTACTACGCTGGCCTAATCTTAGAAGACACATGAAGGCGTTGGCGGCATTGGCTGGCATCAAGGATGATTTGTGCTATCATCAGGCGAGGCATAGTTTCGCCTCGCTGATAACGCTCGAAGCGGGTGTGCCGATTGAGACCATCAGCCGGATGCTGGGACATTCCGACATTTCCACCACTCAAGTATATGCCCGTGTCAGTCCGAAAAAACTCTTCGAGGATATGGACAAGTTCATAGAGGCGACACAAGATTTCAAACTAACCCTATAAATCCAACAACAATATGCGAAGCACATTTTCATTATTGCCATATATTAACCGCAGCAAGGTGAGGGCTGACGGTACGACCGCCGTACTCTGTCGTATAACCATTGACGGCAAGCAGACCGCCATAAGCACAGGTATCTATTGCCGCCCCGAAGACTGGAACGGCAGGAAGAATGAGATAAAGACCGTCAGGGAGAACAACCGCTTACGGGAATACCTGCGTCTGACTGAGGAAGCCTATACCGAGATACTTAAATCGCAAGGAGTGGTCAGTGCGGAAATGTTGAAGAACCATATTTCCCTGAATAATATCCATCCGACTACCTTATTGCAAATGGGTGAATGGGAACGGGAGCGGTTGAAGAAACATTCCGAGGAAATAGATTCCACTTCTTCCTACCGTCACTCCATGTATTATCAGAAATACCTGACGGACTTTATAGCGTCAATCGGGAAAAAGGAAATTCCTCTTGAAGAAGTGACGGAGGATTTTGGCAAGTCCTATAAAGCTTTCCTGAAGAAGTGCAAGAATTTCAGCTCTTCCCAAACCAACAAATGTATGTGCTGGCTTAATCGTTTATTGTATTTGGCAGTCGATAAGGAGATTATCCGTGTGAACCCCTGCGAGGACTTGGAGTATGAACCGAAGCCGGAGGCAAGGCACAGGTACATCAGCCGCGATGAGTTCAAAAAGATACTTTCCACCCCGATGTATGACAAGCGTATGGAACTGGCAAGACGGGCTTTCATCTTCTCGACCCTGACGGGACTGGCGTATGTGGACATCAAACTTCTTCATCCCCATCATATCGGGACGAATGCGGAGGGCAGACGGTATATCCGCATCAACCGCAAGAAGACAAAGGTGGAGGCTTTCATACCCTTACATCCCATAGCGGAACAGATATTGTCGTTGTACAACACAACCGATGATGAGAAGCCCGTGTTTCCTCTCCCAAGCCGTGATTCACTTTGGTTTGACATCCACGAGATGGGTGTTGCCATAGGCAAGGAGGAAAATCTGAGCTATCACCAAAGTCGGCACAGCTTCGGAACTTTCCTGATTTCAGCGGATATACCCATTGAGAGCATCGCCAAGATGATGGGACATTCCAACATCAGAACTACTCAGGGGTATGCACGGATAACCGATAATAAAATCTCCAAAGACATGGACAAACTGATGGAGCGAAGAAAGAAAATATCGGCTGGCGAAAAGAAAGAAAACATTATATAATCATCATAAAATAAAGGGATTATGAGCAGAGAAATAATAACAATCAGTAAAATGGGAGCGGTCACCGTACCGACAGCCCCAGTGTGGATGACCCAGTTCGAGATAGCCGACCTGTTCGGGGTGTTCTCTTGCAATATCCGCAAGATGATACAGGCAATTTACAAGAACAAAGAGTTGAACGAAACTGATACGATGAAGTATATCAAGCAAACTGACGGCATCAGTTATGATGTGTATAATTTTGAAATGATTATAGCCATCGCTTTCAGAATATGTAGCAAAGAGACCCTTTTGTTCAGGCGGTTCGTAATAAATGAAATCTGCACCACCAAGAAAGGAATCCCGGTTACATTGTTTGTTTCCTATGGTAAGAATGGCAACCTATGGTATAGTTGAGGTTCATCCCGTCAGCCACCTGTTCCCGATGCACGGATGCAAAGGTAGCGTGTGGCTCTGACAGCATTGGCAAGGTCGGGCGGCATAGCCGTTTCGGGCAGAATCTTCCTCAACGGGGTTGAGCGTATTCAGCCCGAAAACCTTGCCCCTGCCAACCACACGCATTTTGGGCATCCGGCAACGGAAACAAGCGACTGACGGGAAATCAGAAGAAAGAGAAGGAACGGCTTACAGACGAAGCTAAACATTGATGCTTCATCCGTAAGCCGTTCCTTTTTTATTGTACCATTGCTGTCGCAAACATAGGGCAGACGGCAAACTGCGCTCTTTCAAGAAAATCAGATAGCCGTCTGTCGGTAGGCGGTACGGTAGCTGTCAGTCAGCATCCTTTCGATGTCGGACTCTCGGTAGAGGATTTTGCCGCCCAACTGAATGTAGGCTATCCGCCCTTCGTTGCGGTAATCCTGAAGTGTCCGGCGGCTCACTTTCAACCGTGCCGACACCTCCTTGTCCGTGAAGAAACGCTCCCCGTTCAGTGTCGGGCGGTAGTTGGCGGTCAGATGCTCTACGTTGTCAAGCAGACGGTCAAGGCTGCCCATGAAGTGGATTATCCACTCGTTGTCTTTGTTAATCAGTTCGTTCATGTTACTCTGGATTTAGTGGAATTATTGTTATTACTCTATTCGGTTATCAGATTGTCCTGCCTTTGAATTTCGCTTCCTTTCGCCTGTCCTCCACAATGGAGACGATACGTTGCACATCTTCGGGATGGTAGTACGTCTTGTGGTTGATTTGGCTGTATGACAGCGTCCCATTGTCACGCAAGGTCTGCAAGGTTCGTGGGCTGATATTGAGCATCCGACATACGTCCTGATTATCCATCCACTCACTCATTCTCTTTTCGCCGTGCCGATGGCAGATGGCATCCATACGGCTGACGAAGCGGTCGAACTTGGCGACCAGTTCCTCAAAGGTCTTTCTCTCGATTGATACGATTTCCATATAGTCTTTCTTTTAGTTGTTATTGTTTCTTATGCCACAAAGGAATGTATAATCCGTTACCTGACAATAGGTTTTCCGAAAGTGGAAGCGTGTTGCGCTGATGCGGTAGTCATTGTCCGGGATGCCGACTTCCCATTGGCGGCTATCATTCCTTCTACCGCAAAGAAATACATAATCCAGCATCCGGCAATGGATTCAATCAGGTCTGGCGGCAAGTGGCACAGGGTGGTAGAGGTTGGCACAGGCATAACCCACCAATTGCCCAATCCTTAGCCCTTAATTCCTATATTTAATAAGGATGCCACAGCCAAAATAAGGGCTTAATTCAAATTCGCCTACAATTGAGCCTTTGCCCTTTCGGGCATATACATCCGGCAAATCGGTGAAGTCCGCATCGCTTTATCAACCGCCATAAAGCAAAACCATACAAAATTGTCTAAGAGAACCCAAGTACTTGACAGACTGCACTGAAGCATCTTACTTTGCTCCCGATAATCGGTCGAGGTGCTTGCCAAGACCACAGTTAATAACTTAATTAATTTGTTTTTTTACAATGAAGAGAGAACCAAGCATTACAGAGCAGCAGGCTCGTGAAATCGTGGAAAAGATGGGACGCAGGGAAGCCTATACTCCCAAGTCGATGAATGACATCTACAGGCGTATCGGTCTGGAGCCGGATGAGCCGGAACAGCCCGGCAAAACTGTCACGGAAGAAACAGAGACCGCTGTGACGGATGAACCGTCAGGTATGGCGGTCGAGGAAGCTACTATGCCGCAGAAGCGTGTCAGCAGCAAGCAACGCAGACTGTCGCTGAAAGAGTACCGCGCCACCTATCTCCAAGTCCCCAAGATTGTCAACCGCAAGCCCGTGTTCGTCAGCGAGACGGTGCGTGACGAGCTGGACAAGGTTGTCCGCTTCCTCGGAGGAAAGGGCATGAGCGCATCGGGGCTGATCGAGAACCTCGTCCGTCTGCACCTCGACACCTACCGGAATGACATCGAGCAGTGGCGCAAGCTCTGACGGGATGACGGAAAGTCGGTTGGGCTGGTGAATACACTTCATCGGCTTAACCGATACCCAAGATGAGTGATTACACTCGGAAAACAATCCGACAAGCGGAGGATTGTTATGTCTTCAAAGACATAGCAAGATATATTTTCAGTTACCCGAATAATTCTAAGTAACTGAAAACACCTTCACCGCCGTGGGCAGAATTATCCTCCGCAGTCGGATAATTTCGGGGTTCATTAATCAAAGATTAAACAATGGACAAGCCATAAAATTGAAAAAATAAGAAGTATGAAAAAGAAGAGCAAGTACGGGAGAAATCCCAAGTTGAACCCGAAGACGCACTGCGTGATGGTGCGCTTCGATGATGTGGAATGGAACAGATTCCTGACGATGTACGAGGAATCTAACGTGTACGCGAAAGCCGTCTTTCTCAAGGCGCACTTCTTCGGACAGAAGTTCAAGGTGCTGAAAGTGGACAAGACGCTGGTGGACTACTACACCAAGCTGTCGGATTTCCATGCCCAGTTCCGTGGCATAGGCACGAACTACAATCAGGTCGTCAAGGAGCTGCGCATCCACTTCTCGGAGAAGAAGGCGATGGCGTTGCTCTACAAGCTGGAGGAGTGCACCATCGACCTTGTGAAGCTGAGCCGGGAGATAATGGAGCTTTCAAGAGAAATGGAGGCTAAGTGGCAACAAAGACGGGATGATTCTATGGTATAGCTGGATGTCCCTTTGGTTCGCAGTTCGGCAAGTGAACGAAGTCCGACGGGTAACTTCATTGCCGACCATGTCATTGTCGGACATCTGTTAAGAATAAGAACTAACTGAAAGGGATGAAAATATAGTAGAATCAAGTATCTGGCTTTCTAACTGATAAATAGAAATCTAGATACTTGATTTACAAACTAAATATATTTGATACTCTTTTTGCAAGAATAGTCTACCTGTCAATCCATTCTTTAAGCCTCTGCGCCTTTTCCTTGCTCACTTGTATTTCCGTCTTCGGATAACCTTTCAAACGGACAATCAACTTTCCTCCAAAATAATTACCGAGGAACAAAACGTGCTCTACATTGATAATATATTGGCGGTTTGCCCGGAAGAAATAGTCGGGATTCAGTTGGTGTTCAAGTTCATCCATTGACACATTGACCACTTCGGAAGTGCCGTTGTTAAGACGGAGATATACAATCTTGTTTTCTGTTTCGATGTGGTTGATGTCCGAAACGCGCACGGTCTTATATCCGTCACGGTAAGGAAGCAAGAAACGCTCCCGATAACGGAACTTGTTCTTCTGTAAGGCATCGAAAAGCTGCTGTAGGTTTTCGTCGGTGTAATTCTTACCGGCTTTGGCCGCCTTGTCAATGGCCGCTTCAAGTTCATCCGAATCCAACGGTTTCAGAAGATAGTCGAAACTGTTGAACTTGAATGCTTGTACCGCATATTCGTCGTATGCGGTGGTAAATATGATGGGTATGGTTGCCGGGGCATATTTTAGAGCTTCGAAACTCAAACCGTCAGTCAAACGGATATCCGCCAGAATGAGGTTTGTGGTTTTGCCGGATTGAAAGAATTCGACCGTCTCTTTGATGCTGGCAAGAGGGCCTTCGACAATAAATGTTCTGTCAATGTCGTTCAGCAGCCTTATGAGGCGTTTGGCATTGCGTGGCTCGTCTTCAAGAATCAGTATGTTCATAGGGGATGGTGTTTTTTATGATGGGCAGACTTACCGAATAGAAGTTTTCGGCATTCTCTATCTTGACCTTTTTATCACAAAGTAAAGCATATCGTTCTATGATATTTTTAAGTCCTAAACCGGTTGATTCGATTGGGGACATCAAAGGTCGTTTCAGGTTGCAGACGGTTATGTAATCATCGGACAACTTTATGTTGATAACCAACGGATGTTCAGATGAAAAGCTGTTGTGTTTTATTGCGTTTTCTACAAGAAGCTGCAATACAGCCGGAGGAAGAAAACCTTTGCATTGTCTGACGCCCGGACTTACTTTTGCAATGACCCCTTCGTTGTGGCGTACTTTCATCAAATACAAGTATGAATCAAGAAACTTGATTTCGTCGGCAACGGGTATCAGATTGCGGTCCAGATTGGTGATGATGTATCGGTACACTTTCGATAGGTTACTCAGGAATTTTCCGGCAAGCTCGGTATCTTCCTCAATCAGTTCCAGCAGGTTGTTGAAGTTGTTGAACATGAAGTGCGGGTTGATTTGCAGTTTCAGCGAGTTGAGTTGCGACTGCAAGGCGATCTCTTTTTCCTTCATCAGCGCCATTTCGAGTGCTTGTTTCTCGTCGCGCGCCTTGATGTAAGACTGAAGGTAGAAGGAGTTGGCATAGACGCTTGACAGGAAGGTAGATATCATGGCAAAGGTGTATGCGCCTTTCATGTTGAGGAGTTCGTCGAGAAGCCCGTTGTCGGTTTCGTCCCATAGGAAATTGAACAAGGTTATCATACCGAACGCAACGATATTGTTCAGTGCCATTAGGCAGGATGCATAGACCATTCCCCACACGTAGGATGTCCTGAACGGCAATACCCTGAAGACCAGAAAACAGAATCCTAAGGATATGTAGGTAAAAAGCATACACAGCAGAAAATCGACCATGTAATCAGCGATTGTCATTCCCGGCAATTGGTCGATGGTCTTGTCATCGAGTATAAACCACATGACAAGGTAGAATACATAGGAGACGGCAGATAGCAACAGGCCGTTCTTCCAACTCATTATTTTCATTTTCACTTGGGTCATATCGGGTGCAAAGTTACTCTTGATTCGGCAAAGATAAGGCTTTACTCCTTTGGTTGATAGGATAAACAGGCTGAAACGGATAAAATTACTATCGAAACGATAATAACTATTGGTGAAATACACATTGTATTTGTTAAAACCGATCTGCACTTGAAAGATTATCCTTTTTTCGGTCTTAACTGTCAGTTTGGATAGTTCGGACTTTAATTTATCCGCTTCGATACTCTTTGAATTGCAAGAACTTTTATAGGGGTATAATTTTGCATCTCAAAAAAAAGTGTATGAAAATTGAAACAGAACGTCTTGTAATCAGAGACTTTCAAAAGAGAGACGTTGTTGGACTTTTGGAATATCTTTCAAATCCTCGTGTGAATTGCTTTGCCGCCGACCGCCTTTGTTCTGAAGAGGCGGCATTCGTATATATGCAGTATTCCCAAAAAGATATGCAACGCTATGCAGTGAGTTTGAAAAAGGAGGACTTTATAATCGGTGATGTTTTCGTTTTGCGTGAAAATGAAGATACTTACAATGTGGGCTGGCATTTCAACAAACGTTTTGAGGGCAAAGGATTAGCTCGTGAAGCGGTTATCGGATTGTTGGATTATCTTTTTCGGGAGGCGGGTGCACGGCGTATCTATGGATTTGTGGAAGATGACAATATTCGCTCCAAACGCTTATGCGAACGCCTTGGTATGCGCCGCGAAGGATGCTTCAAGGAATTTGTGACATTTATAAACAATCCTAACGGCACCCCGAAATATGAAGATACCCGTGTTTATTCCATTCTAAAAAAAGAATGGAATTCAATCAGTGCTAAATCAATTACGAATAATTAAGAACAAGAAAAGAATATGAACAAGCGATTCATTATCATTAATTTCGCCGCATTTGCCGTCATGCTGTTTCTGTCGACTGGATGCAAGCAGGACGGTAAGCAGGATGCGGTACCGAGTTATCGGGTCATAACAGTATCGTCCATGCCGGTGGAAATATCCGAATCTTATTCCGCCACTATCCGCGGGCGACAAGATGTGGATATCATGCCGCAAATATCCGGCCGCATCACGCGTCTATGCGTGAAGGAGGGCACACGGGTGACGACAGGGCAAGTACTGGCAGTGATAGACCAAACACCCTATCTGGCAGCCTTACGCACAGCTTTGGCTAATGTCAGCGCAGCACGGGCAAAAGCGGAAACGGCACGAATCGAACTGCAAGGTAAGCAAGCCTTGTTTGATGAGAAGGTAATATCCGAATACGACCTTTCTCTTGCCCGAAACCAACTGGCTGTGGCACTTGCCGAACTCCAACAGGCCGAGGCGCAGGAAGCGGATGCACGAAACAACCTCTCTTATACTGAAATCAAAAGTCCGAGTAACGGCGTGGTAGGCACATTGCCCTACCGCATCGGTGCGCTTGTCAGTCCCAACATGGAGCAGCCTTTCACGGTCGTGTCCGACAATGCGGAGATGTATGCCTACTTCTCCGTGTCGGAAAACATGCTGCGACACCTATCCACTCGCTACGGCTCGATTGACAGCCTGATAGCCAAGATGCCGGAAGTGAGCCTGCAACTCAACGACGGTAGTCTGTACAAAGCGAAGGGACGCATCGAGACCGTAAGCGGTGTGGTGGACCCTGCGACCGGAGCGGTGCAGATCAAAGCCCTGTTCCCCAATCCCGAACGCGAACTGCTGAGCGGCAGCATCGGCAACATCGTCCTTCGGAACCCCCAAACGGATGCCATCACCATTCCCATGACCGCCACCGTGGAACTGCAAGACAAAATCATCGCCTACCGACTGAAAAACGGACGGGCGGAAGCTGCCTATCTCACGGTGGACCGCCTGAACGATGGCAACCGGTTTATCGTAAAAGAAGGTCTCTCGGTCGGCGACACCCTCATCGCCGAAGGCGTGGGACTGGTGAGAGAAGGCATGAGCATAACCCCTAAAGACGAAACGAAATGAAGCTACGATTTTTTATAGACCGCCCGGTGTTCTCGGGCGTTATCTCGGTGGTGATTGTGCTGTTGGGCGTCATCGCCATGTTCTCCCTGCCGGTGGAGCAATATCCCGACATCGCCCCGCCCACCATCAATGTATGGGCATCCTATCCCGGAGCCAACGCCGAAACCGTGCAGAAAGCCGTGATAGTGCCGCTGGAAGAAGCCATCAACGGCGTGGAAGACATGACCTATATGACCTCCACGGCATCGAACACGGGAGACGCCTCCATCAACATCTACTTCAAGCAAGGAGCCAATGCCGACATGGCAGCCGTGAACGTGCAGAACCGTGTGAACGCCGCATTGAGCCAGCTTCCGGCAGAAGCCACCAAGACCGGTGTCACCACCGAAAAGCAGCAGAATGCCGAGCTGCTGACCTTTGCCCTCTACTCGCCCGATGACCGCTTCGACCAGACGTTTCTGAACAACTACATGAAAATCAATGTCGAACCGCGACTGAAGCGCATCAGCGGCGTGGGAAAGGCGCAACTGTTCGGCTCCAATTACAGCATGCGCCTCTGGCTGAAGCCCGACCGTATGGCGCAATACGGGCTCATACCCGACGACATATCCGCCGTACTCGCGCGGCAGAACATCGAAGCCGCCACCGGCTCCTTCGGTGCCAATCACCCCACGGCCAACGAATACACAATGAAGTACCGCGGACGCTTGTCCGGTGCCGATGAGTTTGGCGAACTGGTAGTCAAGTCCTTGCCGGGTGGCAACGTGCTTCGGCTGAAAGAGGTTGCCGATGTGGAGCTGGGCGATGAATACTACAACTACTCCTCCCAAGTGAACGGCCATCCGGCAGCCATGATGATGATAAACCAGAAGGCAGGGTCCAATGCGTCGAGCACCATCAACGAGATTCACGAAGTGCTCCACGAACTGGACCGTGACCTGCCCGAAGGAGCGGAATTCGTAGTGCTTACCGACACCAACAAGTTTCTGTATGCCTCCATCCGCTCGGTCATCCGCACCTTGCTGGAGGCGATACTGCTGGTTATCGTAGTGGTATATGTATTCTTGCAGGACATCAAGTCAACGCTTATTCCTGCCATATCCATCTTCGTTTCCATCATCGGCACGTTCGCCGTGATGTCCATGATAGGCTTTTCCATCAACCTGCTCACCCTGTTTGCGCTTGTGCTTGCCATCGGCACCGTGGTCGACGATGCCATCGTGGTGGTGGAAGCGGTGCAGGCGAAGTTTGATGAGGGCTACCAGTCGGCGGTGCTTGCGGCCGATGATGCCATGAAAGGCGTTTCATCGGCCATTCTGACCTCTACCATCATCTTTATGGCAGTGTTCTTTCCCGTTGCCATGATGGGCGGCACTTCGGGAGCCTTCTATGCGCAGTTCGGCATCACGATGGCGGTTGCCGTGGGCATCTCGGCCATCAATGCCTTCACCCTCTCACCGGCACTTTGCGCCCTGTTGCTGAAGCCCTATATCGACGAGCACGGCAATACAAAGGACAACTTTGCAGCCCGTTTCCGAAAGGCGTTCAATGCCGTTTTCTACCGTCTGAGCCGACGCTATGTGCGTGGAGTGATGTTCATCCTCCACCGCCGGTGGCTGATGTGGAGCTCTATAGCAGTGTCCTTTGTATTGCTGGTGCTGCTGGTCAACGCCACCAAGACGGGCCTTATCCCCGAAGAAGACACCGGAACGGTCATGGTGAGCATGAATACGAAGCCCGGCACGTCAATGGCGCAGACCGTCAAGGTGATGGAGCGCATCAACAGCCGCCTCGACAGTATCGGCGAGATAGAATACAACGGTGCGGTTGCCGGCTTCTCTTTCAGCGGTTCCGGTCCGTCGCAGGCCATGTATTTCGTGACACTCAAAGACTGGGAACAGCGTGAGGGAGAGGGGCAGTCGGTCAACGACGTCATCGGAAAAATCTATGCCGCCACCTCCGACATCCCTGATGCCACGGTGTTTGCCATGTCGCCCCCAATGATAGCCGGATATGGCATGGGGAACGGCTTTGAGCTCTACTTGCAGGACAAGGCAGGCGGAGACATTACCGCTTTCAAGAAAGAGGCGGACAAGTTTGTCGAGGCCTTGTCGCAGCGGCCCGAAATAGGCGAAGTCTATTCCTCCTTTGCCACAGACTATCCGCAATACTGGGTGGATATCGACGCCGCCAAATGCGAGCAGTCGGGAGTGTCGCCCGCAGAGGTGCTTTCCACCCTGTCGGGCTATTATACCGGACAATATGTTTCCGACTTCAATCGCTTCTCCAAGCTCTACCACGTCACCATGCAGGCTCCGGCGGAATACCGTGTGAATGCAGAGTCCATTCATCATATCTATGTACGCACCTCTGATGGCGGCATGGCACCGTTGAGCCGGTTCGTGCGTCTGACCAAGACCAACGGTCCGTCAGACCTCACCCGCTTCAACCTGTTCAATGCCATCTCCATCAATGGGTCTCCGGCCCGGGGTTACAGTTCGGGGCAGGTGCTCGAAGCCATCAGTGAGACGGCACGCAAGGTTCTCCCGGCAAATTACACCTACGAGTTTGGCGGCATCTCGCGCGAGGAGAGCAAGACAACCAACAATGCCACGCTGATATTCCTGCTCTGTATGGTCCTGGTCTATATGATTCTGTGTGCCTTGTACGAAAGCGTGTTTATTCCCTTTGCGGTTCTGCTGGCAGTGCCTTGCGGGTTGATGGGCAGTTTCCTGTTCGCATGGCTCTTCGGTCTGGAGAACAACATCTACATGCAGACCGGTCTGATTATGATTATCGGCCTGCTTGCCAAGACCGCCATCCTGCTTACCGAATATGCAGGCAAGCGGCGGTCGGAAGGCATGACACTGGCACAAGCGGCATACAGTGCGGCAAAAGTCCGTCTGCGCCCCATCCTGATGACCGTGTTGTCTATGGTGTTCGGCCTTATCCCGCTGATGCTGGCTCACGGAGTGGGTGCCAACGGTAGCCGTTCGCTTGCCACAGGTGTAATCGGCGGAATGATTGTAGGTACATTGGCTCTGTTGTTCCTCGTGCCTTCATTGTTCATCGTCTTCCAATATATCCAAGAACGTATTAAGCATAATTAAATGAAAAAGACAGCAATATATATCATATTGTCAGGATGGATGCTTACCGGCTGTGGCACGTACAGCCGGTATCATCGCCCCGACCTCTCGATGGAGAATCTGTATAGCACCCTTCCGGCAGACGCCGATACCACCACTCTGGCCTCCCTGTCGTGGCGGGAAATGTTTACCGACCCTAAACTTCAGTCCTTGATTGAAACAGGACTTGACCGAAACACAGACCTCAATGTGGCACGGCTACGGGTGGAAGCGGCAGCCTCCGCCTTGCTGACAGCTAAACTCTCCTATCTACCCTCACTCGGACTGAATGCCGAAGGTAATGCCGGCAAGCACGATGGAGCAACGGCAAAGACATATAATGCAGGAGCGACAGCAAGCTGGGAACTGGACATCTTCGGCAACCTCACAGCTGCAAAACGTGGTGCCGCTGCCGCCTTGCAAGGAAGCCGTGATTACCGGCAAGCCGTACAGACTCAGCTTGTCGCCACTATTGCCGACAGTTACTATACCCTTGCCATGCTCGACGCGCAAATGGCAATAAGCCACCGCACCCTTGAAAACTGGCAGACTACCGTGCGCACTCTCGAAGCATTGAAAAAAGCCGGACAGTCAAACGAAGCCGGTGTATTGCAGGCAAAAGCGAACGTGATGCAGCTCGAATCGTCCCTATTATCCATCCGCAAGAGCATCTCCGAAACAGAAAACGCCTTGTTTGCAATACTTGCCATGCCGTCACACTCAATAGCACGAAGTAATCTGGTCGAAGCAGCTTTCCCCGATACCGTCTCTATCGGAGTCCCCTTGCAGTTACTTTCCAACCGTCCCGATGTGCGTCAGGCAGAAATGGAACTGGCGCAGGCGTTCTACACAACCAATGCGGCACGTGCCGCATTCTACCCCCATATCACCCTTTCGGGAACACTTGGATGGACCAATAACGGTGGCGGTATAATCACCAATCCCGGACAATGGTTGCTCAATGCCATCGGTTCCCTGACACAGCCCTTGTTCAATCGAGGCGCAAACATCGCCAACCTGAAGACTGCCCAAATCCGCCAGGAAGAAGCGAAGTTACTGTTCCAACACTCTTTGTTGAACGCAGGCAAAGAGGTAAACGATGCTTTGACCGCATGGCAGACTGCGAAATCGCAACTTGAAATCAATGCTCGGCAGGTGGAAACATTATGCGATGCCGTGCGGAAAACAGAATCACTGATGCGTCATTCCAATATTACCTATCTGGAAGTATTGACCGCCCAGCAATCTCTCCTTGAAGCGGAAGTGCAACAGCTGCAAACTCGTTTTGAACGCATACAAAGTGTAATCAAACTTTATCACGCGTTGGGAGGAGGACGATTTTAATTCGTAAGAGAATAGATGGAATTTGTACGTAAGGCAATAGCATTAAGTCACACTTTCATAATTCTAATAGTAGTAGCCATTGCATTTACTTGTCATAATGAATGGCAGGAAGTGGAAGCATTGGAGGTTGGCAACCGGCATATAGATGAATTCAGGAAGGAGGTAAACCGTATTCATATCCAACTGATAGAGTTTTCGCTATTAGGAGAAACTGCATTGGATTGGGACGAAACGGATTTGGAGAATTACCATGCCCAACGCATTGCATTGGACAGCACATTGTGCCTGTTCAATGAAACTCATGTAATTGGACGTATTGACAGTGTGCGCAGTCTTTTGGAAGATAAGGAACGGCAGATGTTTCAGATTGTTCGGTTAATAGACGAACAACAATCCATCAACAAGAAGATTGCCAGTCAAGTACCTCTCATTGTTCAGACAAGTATGCAGGAACAGCCCAAGAAACCGAAACGAAAAGGGTTCTTGGGCATATTCGGCAAAAAAGAGGAAACGAAGCCGCCGACAACAACAACTACGCTTCGTTCACCCAATAGAAGCATGGTCAGTGAACAGAAAGAGCAAAGCCGTCGATTGTCGGAACAAGCCGACAGTCTTGCCGCCCGCAATGCAGATCTTAACAGGCAGTTGAAGGGGCTAATCTGTTAAATAGAAAATAAGGTACAAGCCGACCTGCAAGGGCGGGAAGACGAAATAGTTGCCATGCGTGGAAAGTCATTTATGCAGGTAGGCGGTTTAATGGGATTCGTCCTTCTGCTGTTGTTAATTTCCTACATCATCATACACCGTGATGCAAAGAGTATCAAACAATACAAGCGCAAGACAACGGATTTGATAGGGCAACTGGAACAATCCGTACAACGGAACGAGGCACTGATAGCATCAAGGAAGAAAGCGGTACATACCATCACCCACGAACTGCGCACACCACTAACGGCAATAACAGGTTATACTGAGCTGTTACAGAAAGAGTGCAGCAAGGAGAACAATGTGAATTTTCTTCAAAGCATACAACAATCTTCCGACCGTATGCGGGATATGCTTAACACCCTGCTGGACTTCTTCCGCTTGGACAACGGCAAGGAGCAGCCCAAACTGTTGCCCTGCCGCATCTCCACAATCACGCATACCCTTGAAACGGAGTTCATGCCCGTCGCCATGAACAAGGGGCTTTCCTTGACCGTAAAGAACGGAAACGATGCGGTTGTACTGACCGACAAGGAGCGAATCATCCAAATTGGAAACAATCTGCTGTCAAATGCCATCAAGTTCACGGAGAAAGGCGGTGTGTCGCTGACTATCGATTATACCAACGGAGTGCTGACACTGATTTTCGAGGATACAGGCACAGGCATGACAGAAGATGAACAGCAACGTGTATTTGGGGCATTTGAACGCCTCTCAAACGCCGCCGCAAAAGACGGTTTCGGACTTGGACTTGCCATCGTGCATAACATAGTGGCGATGCTTGACGGCAAAATCCATTTGGAAAGCGAGAAAGGGAAAGGAAGTCGTTTCACAGTGGAAATACCCATGCAGAAAGCCGAAGAAATACCGGAAAAAGAGATACAGACTTATATCCACCGGGAGGAGAGAAACCTCAATGTTGTCGCCATCGACAATGATGAGGTGCTGCTCCTGATGTTGAAAGAGATGTATGCACAGGAGGGAATACATTGCGACACTTGCACCGATGCGGCGGAACTGATGGAAATGATACGCCGAAAAGAATACAACTTGTTGCTGACGGACTTGAATATGCCCGGCATAAACGGCTTCGAGCTGCTGGAACTGCTCCGATCGTCCAATGTTGGCAATTCACAGACAATCCCCGTGGTCGTGGCAACCGCTTCGGGCAGTTGCGATGCGGAGGAACTTTTGGAACGAGGCTTTGCCGGATGCCTGTTCAAACCATTCTCCATATCGGAACTGCTGGAAATTTCCGACAAGTGCGCCATTAAAGCGACACAGGACGGTAAACCGGATTTTTCCGCCTTGTTGTCCTACGGCAATGAAGTTGTCATGCTGGAAAAACTGATAACGGAAACCGAGAAAGAAATGCAGGCGGTACGGGATGCGGCAATGCGAAACGATCTGCAAGAACTTGATGCCTTGACACACCACTTACGCAGTTCGTGGGAGATACTCCGTGCCGACCAGCCGCTGAAGGTGCTTTATGGTGTGCTTCATGGAAAGGATAAGTCCGATAACGAGGCGTTAAGTAATTCCGTGACCACCGTGTTGGATAAAGGAGCGGAGATTATACAGTTGGCAAAGGAGGAAAGGAGAAAATACGAAAATGGATAAGACAAGAATAATCGTGGTGGAGGATAACATCGTGTATTGCGAATATGTCTGCAATCTGCTGGCACGGGAGGGATACAGTACCGTGAAGGCTTACCACCTGTCAACAGCGAAGAAACATCTGCAACAGGCAACGGATGATGATATAGTAGTTTCTGACCTGCGCCTAAACGATGGCAACGGAATAGACCTGCTGCGCTGGATGCGCAAGGAGGGAAAGATGCAGCCGTTCATCATAATGACCGACTACGCCGAAGTGCATACGGCAGTCGAAAGCATGAAACTCGGTTCGATAGACTATATTCCGAAGAAACTGATAGAGGACAAACTCGTCCCCCTTATCCGCTCCATACAGAAAGAGCGTCAGTCGAGACACAGCCGGATGCCCGTTTTCGCCCGTGAAGGTTCCGCCTTTCAGAAAATCATGCACAGGATAAAGTTGGTAGCCGTCACCGACATGAGCGTGATGATATTCGGAGAGAACGGCACAGGCAAGGAGCATATCGCCCACCATCTGCACGACAAGAGCAAACGGGCTGGCAAGCCCTTCGTGGCGGTGGACTGCGGTTCGCTATCCAGAGAACTTGCGCCGTCGGCTTTCTTCGGACACGTCAAAGGCGCGTTCACGGGTGCGGACAGCACCAAGAAAGGATATTTCCATGAGGCGGAAGGAGGCACGCTGTTTCTTGACGAGGTGGGCAACCTCGCATTGGAAACCCAACAGATATTGCTCCGTGCCATACAGGAGAGGCGTTATCGCCCGGTCGGTGACAAATCGGACAAGAGTTTCAACGTCCGCATCATCGCCGCCACCAACGAGGATCTGGAGGCGGCAGTGAGCGAAAAGCGTTTCCGGCAGGATTTACTCTACCGTCTGCAAGACTTCGTGATAACCGTGCCGCCCTTGCGTGACTGTCAGGAGGACATCATGCCGTTGGCGGAGTTCTTCCGCGAGATAGCCAACAAGGAACTGGAGTGCAATGTGAGCGGTTTCAGTTCCGAAGCCCGTAAAGCGTTGCTGACCCACGCATGGCCGGGCAACGTGCGGGAGCTTCGGCAGAAAATCATGGGAGCCGTGTTGCAGGCTCAGGAAGGTGTGGTCACGAAAGAGCATCTTGAACTTGCCGTGACGAAACCGACCTCACCTGTCAGCTTCGCCCTGCGCAATGATGCGGAGGATAAGGAGCGGATAATGCGTGCGTTAAAGCAGACAAACGGCAACCGGAGTGCCGCCGCCGAACTGTTGGGAATAAGCAGAGCTACACTATACAGTAAACTTGAAGAGTATGGACTTAAATATAAATTCAAGCAATCATAACTGATAATCAGACACTGTTTCACTGAGTGTGCCTGAGCAAAAGCTCTAAAAGAAACAGTATCTTATTCGGTTAATGAAAGAGAAAGTCTGATTCTGATTATATATCGACCAAGAACCCAAAGAATACTTTCGGCATTTAAGCTCCTTTATTGTGGTCACCGGAAGTTTAGTCATAAATATACCGTTTTATCATATTTTCAAAATTTCTTTTAAACTCTTGTACTTCGATAGGAATCGAACGTAAAAAGGGATTAAAAACCTTATTACCATTTCGTCCCCAATATTCCAACTGACCATTAAACCATTTTTTTGCATCTTGACGCCCCAACTCACCTCCTGCATTTATTTGTTCCATAGTATAGTCTCGGAAACATAATTGTTTGGTATATCCATTTGCTATATTGCCCCATAATGGATCTGCATCAGAGAGATTATACAAATAGGATGCCAGCAGTCTTTCAGGAGAGTTGTTCCCTGGCAATATTAAAATGTTATCTGCATTTTTTATTTTCTTAAGATACGCCCTATTCATCCTAACATCTCCATCCAATATGATGATAGAATATGGGTGTTTAAATGCAGGTATGTTTTTATTTACAAGTTCAGTTAAGGTTGAACACGGCAGAGTTACATCTACAAAATCTAATATAGATGCTTTAGTCTTTAAAATAGCTTTAACGAATAATATATTTTCATTATCCTCTGTATATACAGTAATTTTGTTTTTCTTACGTTTTTTTCCTTCTGCAACAACATTCAAATCCAATTTAATACCTTTAAAATCTACATTTTGTTTGATCGTTATCTTGTCATCGACTTTCTTTAGATAAAGAATCTTTACCTGCTTAGCTGTTTCTTCTTGTTTACTTACTTCTTGAACTAAATCGTCCATAACCTTAAGAAGAGACATTGAATGAGTAGTAAATAAAATTTGCAAATTAAGTTTAGACGCATATTTGCGCAAAATCTTTAATAGCTCAACTTGAGACGCTGGATACATTGTAGCATCCATCTCATCAATGGCAAGAATTCCACCTTTATATTGTTGGGGATATTTGTCATGCAATCTTTTAAAAGAAAATAATGCCAAGATAATTTTGCCCAGATTATCTTGTCCCATAGAGTTTTGATTCCAATCGTATAATTCAGTGGATACGCCTATAGATTGCTTATTTTTTGAGGTTATTGTTGTTGCAGAAGAAATGGGAGTTTGTACTATTAGAATTTTATTGTGTAATTGTTTAAACTCACTTAGTTCCTCTGGAGTTAATAATGTGTCATCAGTTATAATCTTGGCCTCCTCTGCCATAGGAACTAACCGCTTTAAACTTAAAAAGATTGTGGGAAAGGAGATATATCCATCCCCTTCTTGCCTTGCTCCTTTCTTCCAAAATCGCACATTAGGGTCTCCAGTACGTTTGATGCTTTCGACAGTAAAGTCATCTACTCCTATATCAAAAGAAATGGTCCATTCATGACCTTTAGGTCTATCAAAAATGGGCGATAATCTAAACTTATCTTTGAATGCAGAAATATAGCTACCACCACACAAAGGTTTTTCCGCTCTCATTGGATCCTCAGGCTTAAGAGTGAAGGTTTGTGTTACAATACCCAGTAATGTTGACTTTTGAGTTCCGTTTTGTCCTGCAATTGCTGTTAATTGAGAGCCTACTTCAAAGTCTTCATTTTGGAAGCCTCGAAACCTTTCGATATGAATGTGAGTTATTTTCACTTTGTTGAATGATTAAATAATTTGTGTTTGGGAATAACTATATCGTCACAAAATATCATTATTTCTTCACCTTTTCCTGAGTTACTCGCACTATAATTCAATTCAAAACATTGTTGCCTATATTTTGAATATAGGTTGGTTATGAATGGCACATTATCATAAGAGACAATCCACTTACAATTTACTATTGCACCTATAGCATTTGCGATGTTTTGATGGTCTGTGTCATTATAGTAGTTCAGATAAAGCCCTTTTCCTTTTATATAGTATGGTGGGTCTAAATATAATAGAGTATTGTAAGGTAATTCATCTTTTAATCGTTGCACTAAAGTAACAGCATCGTCATTTGTTAGATGAATTCTCTCCGCGTAGTCTGCTATACGTTGAATCCTTTTTATCAAATCTTCTTTGTTAAACCTCGCATCAATCTTGTAATTTCCAGTTTGGTCGTATCCACCTATGATTCCAGCTTTTAAAATTCCTGAACGATTTGTTCTATTTAGGAAGAAAGTGGAAAACCCTAAATTTAATAAATCAACATTTCTATTTTCTTTATTCTGCTGAAACTCTTTTTGCTTAAACCATGTTTCGACATTTATGGGAGTATCCTTAATTAATTGGCAAAGAGCATCCGTGTTATTAAGAACACTATACCAAAAGGCATAAATAGATATGTCTTTATCGTTTATATATATATCACTAACATATTCATTAAAGAGCAAGGATAAAGCAACAGAACCACCTCCTACATATGGCTCAACATAAGTACCATCAAGCAATGCATTTTCTTTGATTAAACACTGTACGAAATCAGCGACTTTTGCCTTTCCACCGGGATATCTTAAAGGTGATAAAAACTCCATAATGTCATTCTTTATTTATAGATTCCCATAATTGGATAAAAAAACTTTCTATGTTGTCCCATCCTATAATCAAATTGTCTGCTTTAGGATAGAAAAACTCATTATGAACATATGCATTCAAGGATTCAATGGATAGGACTGAATTTTTATCATTTATTTCAGACCTTATACCTTTAGATAAATCATTACTCATTGTTCCTAATTGGGTCATATGATTTAATACTTTACAAACTTTCCCGTTCAAATCCTCTTTGGAAGAACACGCAGTTATAGCATTGTTTTTTACCAAATCATATCTTTCCAAATAAGCATCAACTGACAATTCTAAAAACACTCTCAGCAGTACAGAAGATGCATTAGGACATGTTTTAACCTGGATATGTTTTAACTCCTCAAAAATTTTATTGATTTTGGGGTTGTTGATATGCAAAATCAAAGTCTTGGGCACTAAGCCAGCTCTGTTTCTAGCTTTCTGATTATTAGCCTTTTTTATTTCTCTGCGTTCACTATTTATTAATACCTGCCCTTTATTGTCTACAATATCTTGAACACTCCATTGTTCAGACGCTTCATTAGATAGGTCTGGCTTTTGGTTCGTGTCAAAATTGTCAATATATTGCTTCCTTTTTTCTCTATTATAGATTTCTGAAACTTTGAATTCTGGATTAAGAATATCCGTAACAACTTTTATAAGCCCCTTGACGACTTCTGACACTTCAACCTTTGAAACTAAAGTTCCATTGTTAATTCCCAAACCAAGGTGTTCTCTAACATAAGGGTCTGACATCAAACGTTGCAGGTTGGTAATATTTAGTTTGGATAACGAATCCTTAATCGTATCAGAAACATTATCTTGTGATTTCAATAAAGTGATAATTTGCAATGGAATCGATGATTTTCCTTCTGTCTTCTCCTCGAATCTTTGCTTTTGTTGAGCATTCCAAGTAACTGTACCGATACCATTCAGCTCTCCCGAGTGTTTACGTTTTATCCAAATATCAGCTTCCGTTGGGTTTTCAAAAACAGCGCAAGCAATATTCTTCAATTCAGAAATAGCATTAGGATTTTCTTTTTGCAATTTCTGAAATTTTTTCCTTAAAGAAATGTACTTGTCATCAATTAATGTTGGATTGTTTAATAATTTTAATGATGTTATTCTCCTATTACCTTCGAGTACTATATATTTGTTGTTATCTTCGTTAGGCGTTACAATGATTAAATCGACTGGACTAAGACCATTAGTTACAATATCGTCTACAAGAGAATATAATTTATCCCCTTGGTCCTCTACCATCTTGTCTATCGCTTCCTTTTGTGAAGACAGAGGCTCAAATCTATAATTTTCAGTATTGACAAATAGTGATGTCAATTTTATTGTTTTTACAACCATGGTAACACTCATACTTATTAAAGTACAAAATTACTCATTTTTAGTGAAGTTAGCAGTAATTGAGCAATAAAAATATATGGAATTCACTTTTTGTAGGCTAAAACCTATTATAATCCAATTATAATGCCTATCTTTGTAATGCTAAAAGGCGTTCTTTTGAATTACTGCAAAACGAAGTGGAATACAGATTTTCGCTGGTTTCTAAATCGTTACCTGTCAAACTGGGATATTTTGTAAGCTATTGATTTTTAAGAAAAAAGAAAATACACTATGGCTTGCGACGTGGAAACAGATTCGCTTATTAATTCCACAGAGAATGGCAATATCCTTTAGATATTTGTTGATGTCCGCAGGGTCTTGAATAGGGAGTAGCTTCTCTCCACTTTTGTACTTATCCAATATCAGTTTGGCAATAGGGAGTAGGGGAATGCGTGATAGAACTCCTGTCTTAACTCTACGCTTCTTAATCCATATTCTGCCTGCACTGTCTTTCTCAAAGTGTTCTGATGTTAATGTTTTAATATCAATGTAACTAAGCCCAGTGAAGCATCCAAAGAGGAACATATCTTTAGCTCGCTCCAATCTTGGCAAGGGAGTATCAAAATTGATAATCTTCCTCAATTCTTCTTCATCCAAGAAATCTATATCTACGGGTTCCCGTTCTACTTTATAGGTAGAGAATGGGTTGAACGCCATATAGGAGTTGGCTACTGATAGATTAATAATCTTCTTCAATAGTTTTAGATGTTTGGTAGATGAGTTTTGTGCCATGTCCTTATCAATTCTTAGAAATGAATGAAAGGATTGGATGAAGTTTAGATTCAGTTCACGTAAGTATAAATCTTCTCGTTTGTACTTCTGTTGAACAAACTCCCTTAGTAATCTGATGGTATAGACAGACACCCAATGAGTAGCTTTAGAAACTCCATTGCCTATCAATTTCTCTTGTTCTTGGTTATGTTCTTCAAAGACTTCAAACAGACTTCTCTCTTTAATGGATTCCACCTTGTCAAAGTAAGCATCACGCAATAGGTCTGCTGTGATTATAAAACCTCTGTCTAAGAGTTCTGCTTCTTTTTGATATAGTTTAGCCTTAATAGCCTTTAGGCAGTTGTTGAGGCTTTGGGCTTCTTCATCCTTGCCTTTTACTTGTTGCTTAACCTTATCCCATTTATCAATGGCTACTTGTTTGCCTGTTGAAAGAGTGCATCTGTCACCGTTTACTGTGATTGTAATCTCAATAGGAGCTTTACCACTCTTTCTTGCTTTACTTTCTCTTATGGCAAAGAGAATAGAGAATGAACTTCTTACCATAGTTTAATCATTTAAAATTAGACATTATGGAAGTCCTTTAAATTTGATATATCTATCTGTATATTAGAATAATATAGCTGATTTTGCGACCACTTGTCAAGATTTGGTAAAATGGTCGCAATATGGTCGCAAATATAGCTTCAATTTAGCTCCATTTTAAGGATAATCAGCCACGCTTAACCTTTAGATAAACAAGCCCCATTTAAGCTATAATTTGTTTCAATTCCATTACCTAATCACAGCCCATTATAAGAAGAATAGCAAGAGGAAATAAGTATCGTAATAGGGGATAAGCATTGCAGTATAACTAAAATAAAAATCCCCGTAACCATTACAGTTACAGGGATTTAATATATAGTAATTATCTAAATTACTTTGCCAATGCCTGAGCTACATCAACAGCGCAAGCCACTGTACATCCTACCATCGGGTTGTTACCGATACCCAGGAATCCCATCATTTCCACGTGAGCGGGAACTGATGAAGAACCAGCGAACTGGGCGTCAGAGTGCATACGACCCATAGTGTCAGTCATACCGTATGAAGCAGGACCGGCAGCCATGTTATCCGGATGAAGAGTACGACCTGTACCACCACCTGAAGCTACTGAGAAGTATGGCTTACCTGCCAGTACACGTTCTTTCTTGTAAGTACCTGCAACCGGGTGTTGGAAACGCGTCGGGTTAGTAGAGTTACCTGTGATAGATACATCTACACCTTCTTTCCACATGATAGCTACACCTTCACGTACATCATCTGCACCATAGCATTTTACTTTTGCACGAGGACCGTCAGAGTAAGCAATTTCACGTACTACTTTCAGTTCACCTGTGAAATAGTCAAACTGTGTTTGAACATAAGTAAAGCCGTTGATACGAGAGATGATCTGAGCAGCATCTTTTCCAAGACCGTTCAATATACAACGCAGAGGTTCTTTACGTACTTTGTCTGCTTTTGCAGCGATTTTGATAGCACCTTCGGCAGCAGCGAAAGATTCGTGACCTGCCAAGAAAGCGAAACATTTGGTTTCTTCACGTAACAACATAGCAGCCAGATTTCCATGACCGATACCAACCTTACGGTCGTCAGCTACAGAACCCGGGATACAGAATGCCTGCAGACCTATACCGATAGCTTCGGCAGCATCAGCAGCGTTTTTGCAACCTTTCTTGATAGCGATAGCAGCACCTACTACGTAAGCCCACTTAGCATTTTCAAAACAGATCGGTTGAGTTTCTTCACACGTTTTATAAGGATCAACTCCAGCAGCTTCGCAGATAGCGTTAGCTTCTTCGATGTCTTTGATACCGTTAGCGTTCAAGGCTTCGATGATACCTTTGATACGGCGGTCCTGACTTTCAAATTTTACTTCTCTAATCATAATTTCTTTTCCTCCTTATATTATTCGTGACGTGGATCAATGTGTTTAACAGCTCCCTGTTCTGCAGTGAAGCGTCCGTAAGTACCGGTAACTTTCTTCAATGCTTCATTCGCATCAGTACCTTTCTTGATTTCATCCATGAATTTGCCCATGTGAACGAATTCGTATCCGCAGATTTCATCGTTTTTGTCAAGAGCAATTGTCTTGATGTAACCTTCTGCCATTTCAAGGTAACGAGGACCTTTAGCCAAAGTACCGTACAATGTACCTACCTGGCTACGCAGACCTTTACCTAAGTCTTCAAGACCTGCACCGATGATCAGACCACCTTCTGAGAAAGCTGACTGAGTACGTCCGTAAACGATCTGTAAGAAGAGTTCGCGCATAGCAGTGTTGATGGCGTCACAAACTAAGTCTGTGTTCAATGCTTCGAGGATAGTTTTTCCCGGGAGGATTTCAGCAGCCATAGCAGCTGAGTGAGTCATACCTGAACAGCCGATAGTTTCAACCAGAGCTTCCTGGATGATACCTTCTTTTACGTTCAGAGTCAGCTTACATGCACCCTGCTGAGGAGCACACCAACCCACACCGTGTGTCAGACCTGAAATATCAACAATTTCTTTTGATTTTACCCATTTTCCTTCTTCGGGTATGGGAGCCGGTCCGTGGTTAGGACCCTTCTTTACAACACACATGTGTTCCACTTCGTGTGAATAAGTCATAATTAGCTCTTTTTTAAGTGATATAATTAAAAATACGTAGTCACGATTCTCAAATCGCTCACAAAGGTAGTCGTTTTATTTGTTTTTGCAAATCGGGTTTTATTACTTTTTTATGAAAAGAGAAAAATAGAATTTGTGGTTTTGTTAGATTGTAATGTGGAGATGACATTTTAGATAATCTTTGTTTTGTTGAACTATTACTCTGATTCTTTGTTTCTTCTGAGAAAAATTGATCGGTTATGAATTTGAATGAGGTAGATATACATTATTTAATTGCAGCCATTAGTGTGATAACTTCGGCATTGGTGTTTTACACAATAGGAGTGTGGGGAGAGCGATTGCAGAAGAGGTTGAAATTTTGGCATCTGGTATTTTTTTTGTTGGGACTGCTGGCTGATTCTGTGGGAACGGCTTTAATGGAGAATATTGCGCGACTCACACACTTGCATGATGAAATACATACTGTGACCGGCATTATCGCTATCCTGTTGATGTTTATTCACGCTATGTGGGCTATCTGGACGTATGTGAAAGGGAGTGAAAGAGCCAAGGAACATTTCAACCGTTTCAGTATTGTGGTGTGGTGCATTTGGTTGATACCTTACTGCATAGGCGTATATCTTGGTATGTCATTGCATCATTGATCATCAATTATAAGGATTGAGAATTGAATCCCGTCTGTTTCTTTGTATTGTGTAGATTGCTTTGAATAAGATGCTATACTTGTCAAATCTTTAATTATCTACCTTTAGAAGGTATTAGTGAAATTCTCGGAGAACAAATTGATGAACCTGTTATTCTTTTGTAAATTAGAAGGTTACTATGACTTGCTGTTTGTCGGTAAAAGGCTTGTTTTAACACACTGTTAAAACAAATGTTTTGATGATAGAGAAGAAGGCTTTTAAATGTAAAACACTTGTTCTTTGTATTCAAGCACAGAATGCATAGAAGATGGCATTAACAACGTTAATTGATAACGCTTGTTGCAATACCGAACTACAATGAACTGACATGCGATCCGGCAGAGAAGGTGATCAAATTATTCGTTATAGGATTATTATTGAAGAAAATTAAACGGGTTTCTAAAAAACTTATCAAAAAGCCTTTCTGAACCATATATTTCCGTATTTTTGTTTCCTGATATTTATAAATATAGAATTCACCTTATTATATAGTGGAAATGATAGAAGTTACGGATGCCTCTTTGCAAAAAGCTGCGGGTGAGGGAATGGATGAATTTATCCAGGTGTTTACAGACAAGTATAAAGAAGTGATTGGCGGGGAACTTACTGCCGAAACAATGCCACTGTTGACAGGGGAGCAGCACTCTTTGCTGGCCTATCAGATTTTTCGGGATGAAGTCATGTTCGGTGGCTTTTGTCAATTGATTCAGAATGGGTATGGAGGTTATATCTTTGATAATCCTTTTGCAAAGGTAATGCGCCTGTGGGGAGCCGAGGATTTCTCGAAGTTGGTTTATAAAGCTAAGAAGATATACGATGCTCATCGCCACGATCTGGAGAAAGAGCGTACAGAGGACGAATTTATGGCTATGTACGAGCAATACGAGGCCTTTGATGATCTTGAAGAAGAATATCTGGATATTGAGGAGGAGGTTACAGCACTGGTAGCAAGCTATGTAGACGATCATTTAGAGTTGTTTGCAAAAATAGTTAAGTAATAGATGCAGTATTTTTTAAGTCTCTGCATTTACTTATTGTGAATTAGAATTTATATCTTTGCAAACTCTAAAAAATAGATTTATGAAACAATTGAAATTAATGGTGTTGACCTTAACCCTGTTGATGGGTACTATGTTTACTTCATGTATGGATTCCGGAGAAAGCGGTCCTCAGCAGTGGGCCGGTGTGGTGAAAGTGAATGATAGAATGGGTTATGTTACATTCACAGATGCTGCCGGTACGGAACTGGTCCCTACTAACACGATTCCTGTAACTTTGAATGCAAGAATGGCTTACATTTATTGCCAGGTTGATGAAGGTCAGGACCTCTCGACAAATCCTAAGTCAATTAAAATTACACTTTTAGCAGATCCTACAGGAATTGATGCTACAGCAATAACCACTCCGAAAGTAGGTGAATCAGGTGATGTGACTACTAATGCACCTGTTGGTTCGTTGAGTTTTGCATCAGGATATTCAACTGTGGCCCCATTTCAGTTTAGTGAAAATACGATTGTATTACCGGTACTTTATCGTGTGAAAAATGTGACTACTACAGAAGATATTAAAAATGAGCTCGCTAAACATACTTTTACTCTTGTCTGCTATACAGATGATATTAAATCTGGTGATACCATTTTGAAACTTTATTTACGCTATAAAGTTGAGGATGAACCTGCTGCTATTGCTGAGCGTGCAACACGTACTTCCAGCTTTAAGGCTTATGAAATCAGCCAAATCTTAAGAGAGTATACTCTGAAGAGTGGACAAGCTAAACCTGCTAAAATAACTATAGTAGCACAGCAAAATGAGTACAACAATAAGTTGGAAGATACTTCTACTACAGAGAAGGTATATGAAATAGAATATAAAACTGCGGAATAATTTGAATTACAAAGCATTATTTCAAATAGCAATGTCATTGATTTCCTCTCCGGCCAAGGCCTGGGAGGAAATTCGTTTAGAGGATAGACGGGCAGTTCTTACTGTTTTTGTCTATCCTATGATTGGTTTATGTGGTTTATCCGTATTCATTGGTGCTTTGTGGACTAATGGTTGGGGAGGACCACAAAGTTTCCAGTTGGCCATGACGCAGTGTTGTGCGGTGGCGGTAGCTTTGTTCGGAGGTTATTTTCTGGCGGCTTATGCTATCAATCAGATGGGGATAAAAATGTTTGGTATGACCAATGATATCCCTTTGGCGCAGCAGTTTGCAGGTTATGCGTTAGTTGTCACTTTTTTGTTACATATAGTAACCGGATTGCTTCCTGATTTCAGTATTATCGGTTGGCTGCTCCAATTTTATATTGTTTATGTGGTATGGGAAGGAGCAAGGGTTGTGATGCTGGTAGAAGAAAAGAATCGGTTGCGGTACACCATTTTCTCATCGATTTTGTTAATACTATGTCCGGCGGTGATACAAATTGTGTTCAATAAGCTAACAGCTATATTAAATTAAAGAAAAAATGAAATTGGCTCCTATAAATATAAAGAATAAACGTGCTACTTTCGACTATGAGTTGATTGATACTTATACAGCAGGTATTGTGTTGACCGGGACGGAGATTAAGTCCATCCGTCTGGGTAAGGCAAGCTTGGTAGATACGTTTTGCTATTTTGCGAAAGGCGAGTTGTGGGTGAAGAATATGCACATTGCCGAATATTTTTATGGCTCGTATAATAATCATGCGGCCCGACGTGACCGTAAGTTGCTATTGAGCAAAAAGGAGCTGAATAAATTGGAAAGAGGGACGAAAGACGCCGGATTCACCATTGTCCCTGTGCGTTTGTTTATTAATGAAAGAGGTTTGGCCAAAGTGGTTGTAGCTTTGGCTAAAGGTAAAAAGCAATATGATAAACGGGAGGCTTTGAAAGAAAAAGACGACCGTCGTGATATGGACAGGATGTTTAAACGATGATAGGTTTGTACCTTTAGCAATGAAAAAAACTATTCAACAGCTGGTACTCGAACGTATCCTTATATTGGATGGCGCTATGGGTACAATGATTCAGCAATATAATCTTAGAGAAGAAGATTTTCGTAATGAACGCTTTGCGCATATTCCCGGTCAACTGAAGGGGAATAATGATTTACTTTGTCTCACACGCCCTGATGTGATTCGGGATATACACCGTAAGTATCTAGAAGCCGGTGCAGATATCATTGAGACGAATACTTTTAGTTCTACCACTATTTCTATGGCCGATTATCATGTACAAGAGTATGTGCGTGAAATGAATCAAGCGGCTGTAAAGCTGGCACGTGAAGTGGCCGATGAATATACGGCACTAAATCCCGATAAACCCCGTTTCGTAGCTGGTTCGGTAGGTCCTACCAATAAAACATGTTCTATGTCGCCGGATGTGAATAATCCGGCTTATCGTGCTGTGATTTATGATGAAATGGCTGATGCTTATCAGCAACAGATGGAAGCTATGCTTGAAAGTGGGGTAGATGCTTTATTGATAGAAACTATCTTTGATACGCTGAATGCCAAAGCTGCTATTTTGGCGGCAGAACGTGCAATGAAGGCTACAGGAGTAAAAGTGCCTGTTATGTTATCTGTGACGGTTTCCGACACCGGAGGACGTACTCTTTCCGGACAGACGTTGGAAGCTTTCCTGGCTTCAGTGCAACACGCTGATATCTTCTCAGTCGGGTTAAACTGTTCGTTTGGTGCCAGGCAACTGAAACCTTTCTTAGAGCAATTGGCCGCTCGGGCTCCTTATTATATTAGTGCTTATCCGAATGCTGGTCTACCTAATAGTTTAGGAAAATATGACCAGACTCCGGCAGATATGGCCCATGAAGTAAAAGAGTATGTTCATGAAGGATTGATCAATATCATAGGTGGGTGCTGTGGTACTACCGATGCCTATATTGCAGAATATCCTGCATTGATTGCCGGAGCAAAACCGCATATTCCGGTTTGTAAACCGGATTGTATGTGGCTTTCGGGATTAGAACTGTTGGAAGTGAAACCTGAAATAAATTTCGTTAACGTGGGGGAACGTTGCAATGTAGCCGGTTCGCGCAAATTTCTTCGTTTGATTAATGAAAAGAAATATGACGAGGCATTATCCATTGCCCGTAAACAGGTAGAAGACGGAGCACTGATTATCGATGTAAATATGGATGACGGTCTTCTGGATGCAAAGGAGGAGATGACAACTTTCCTTAATCTGGTGGCTTCGGAACCGGAAATTGCTCGTGTTCCTGTAATGATTGATTCTTCGAAATGGGAAGTTATCGAGGCCGGATTGAAATGTCTTCAAGGAAAATCAATTGTGAATTCCATCTCGTTGAAAGAGGGCGAGAAGAAATTCCTTGAACATGCTCGTACGGTTCGCCAATATGGTGCGGCTGTGGTAGTGATGGCTTTTGATGAGAAAGGGCAAGCTGATACAGCCACCCGTAAAATAGAAGTTTGCGAACGGGCCTATCATTTGCTTGTAGATAAGATAGGATTCAATCCGCATGATATCATTTTCGACCCGAATGTATTGGCTGTGGCAACAGGGATCGAGGAACATAATAACTATGCGGTAGATTTTATAGAGGCGACGGCTTGGATTAAAAAGAATCTTCCGGGCGCCCATATCAGTGGGGGAGTAAGTAATCTTTCGTTCTCATTCCGTGGAAACAACTATATTCGTGAAGCGATGCATGCCGTATTTCTTTACCATGCCATTCAGAAAGGGATGGATATGGGGATTGTGAATCCGGGTACTTCTGTATTGTATACAGATATTCCGGCGGATGTACTCGAGAGGATTGAAGATGTAGTATTAAACCGGAGAAGTGATGCCGCAGAACGATTGATAGAATTGGCTGACCGGTTAAAGGAGGCTTCTGCGGGTAATACTTCGGCCGGGCAACCGGTAAAACATGATGCCTGGAGGGACGGTACGGTAGAAGAACGCTTGCAATATGCTTTGGTAAAAGGAATCGGGGATTTTCTGGAAGAAGATCTTGCTGAGGCTTTGCCTAAATATGATAAAGCGGTGGATGTGATTGAAGGACCGTTGATGAATGGAATGAATCATGTGGGCGAATTGTTTGGCGCAGGTAAGATGTTTCTTCCACAAGTGGTGAAAACAGCCCGTACGATGAAGAAAGCCGTTGCAATCTTACAACCTATTATAGAATCGGAAAAGGTGGAAGGTACTGCTTCGGCAGGAAAAGTTTTGCTGGCCACTGTGAAAGGGGATGTGCATGACATTGGCAAAAATATAGTCTCGGTTGTGATGGCATGTAATGGTTACGATATTATTGATTTGGGAGTGATGGTACCGGCTGAATCGATTGTCCAAAAAGCCATTGAGGAGAAAGTGGATATGATCGGACTTAGTGGGTTGATTACTCCTTCACTGGAAGAGATGGTACATGTGGCTATGGAATTAGAAAAAGCCGGATTGGATATTCCATTGTTGATAGGAGGAGCGACTACCTCTAAACTACATACAGCATTGAAGATTGCTCCGGTTTATCACGCTCCGGTTGTTCACTTGAAGGATGCTTCGCAGAATGCGGGCGTTGCTGCTCGGCTGATGAGTCCGAAATCGAAAGAAGAGTTGGCAAAAGAATTATCCGGTGAATATGAAGCCCTTCGTGATAAGAGTGGCATGATGAAGCGTGAAACCGTTTCATTGAAAGAAGCTCAGGAAAACAGATTGAAACTTTTTTGATATAAAAAGAAATTATGGTAATAAAGAAAGCGGTTTATGTATGGGTGATCGGGATACTGGGAATGATTTCATTCGCAGCTTGTTCATCTGCTTCTCAAGGAGAAGTCCCTTCGACATCCAATGCTACGTTGGATAATATTTTTGCACGTAAAAGTGTGCGGGCTTATTTAGACAAGGAAGTAGAAAAAGAAAAAATAGATTGGATGCTACGTGCCGGAATGGCTGCACCATCCGGAAAAGATATTCGTCCGTGGGAGTTTGTATTGGTCACCGACCGGGTTGCTCTTGATTCGATGGCCGCTGCTTTACCTTATGCAAAGATGCTGACTCAAGCTCGCTATGCCATTGTTGTATGTGGAGATGTAGCTCAATCTTCCTATTGGTATCTGGATTGTTCGGCTGCTGCACAGAATATATTATTGGCTGCCGAAGCACAGGGGCTGGGTGCGGTATGGACAGCTGCTTATCCTTATGAAGACCGTATCAGGGTTGTTCGTAAATATACGGAGCTTCCGGGGAATATAGTGCCCCTGTGTGTGATTCCGTTTGGTTATCCGGCAACTGCCCAAGAGCCTAAACAGAAATTTGATGAGAAAAAAATTCATTACGATAAGTTTTAAACCGTTTATTGGCTTTTCTGAAAGCTGCTTCTGATAAAACGAGGCAGCTTTTTTATTTTTATTCCTTTCCTTCTGATAATTTCTGCATTTTGTTTCTCTATTTCAATAAATTCCTTACATTTGCACCAATATTAATCGAAATCTGATACAAGAATGTTTGGAATTAGCGACTCACTTATCATTTTGCCATACTTGCTTTCGGTAGTATGTGTGCTCTTTGCTGCTTGGTTTGGCTTCAAATACTGGAATAAAGACGACGAAAAAGATAAAACACGATGAATACATTTACACTTGGACTGATTGTGATAGCCTATCTGCTGTCACTGGCCTATCTTGGTTTTTTAGGTTATAAGAAAACATCCTCCGCCAGTGATTACCTGGTAGGAGGTCGACAGATGAATCCGTTTGTCATGGCACTCTCTTATGGTGCCACTTTTATATCAGCCTCTGCTATTGTCGGCTTTGGTGGGGTAGCAGCAGCTTTTGGTATGGGTATTCAGTGGCTTTGCTTTTTGAATATGTTTATAGGTGTAGTGATTGCCTTTATTTTTTTCGGACTCCGGACGCGGCGAATGGGTGCTAAATTGAATGTAAGTACATTTCCTCAATTGTTAGGCAGGCATTATCGTTCACGGGGAATACAAGTCTTTGTTGCCGCAGTGATTTTCCTCGGAATGCCTTTGTATGCCGCAGTGGTTATGAAAGGTGGTGCTGTCTTTATTGAACAGATTTTCCAGATTGATTTTAATATTTCACTTTTAATATTTACATTGGTAATAGCTGCCTATGTGATCGCAGGAGGTATGAAAGGAGTAATGTATACAGATGCTTTACAGGCAGTTATTATGTTTGGCTGTATGCTGTTTCTGCTTTTTTCGTTGTATCGGGTACTGGATATGGGCTTTACTGAAGCCAATCAGGCTCTGACGGACATAGCTCCCTTAGTTCCTGAAAAATTTAAGGCGTTGGGACATCAAGGGTGGACGGCTATGCCTGTTACCGGTTCACCTCAATGGTATACATTAGTCACTTCACTTATCTTGGGAGTTGGAATCGGTTGTCTTGCGCAGCCTCAGTTGGTTGTACGTTTTATGACGGTTGAAAGTAGCAAACAACTAAACCGTGGGGTTTTTATCGGGTGTTTTTTTCTGATTATTACCGTAGGTGCTATTTATCATGCAGGTGCATTGAGCAATCTTTTCTTTCTTAAGACCGAAGGTGTTGTAGCTACGGAAGCAGTCAAAGATATGGATAAAATCATCCCATACTTTATAAATAAGGCAATGCCGGATTGGTTTGCCGCTCTTTTTATGCTCTGTATCCTTTCTGCCAGCATGTCTACACTGAGTTCACAGTTTCATACGATGGGAGCTTCGGTTGGTTCCGATATTTATGGTACTTACAAGCCTCGTTCACGTGGTAAATTGACTAATGTGATCCGTTTGGGAGTTTTATTTTCAATTTTAGTGAGTTATATTATCTGCTATATGTTGCCCAACGATATTATAGCCCGTGGAACTTCTATTTTTATGGGTATTTGTGCTGCAGCTTTCCTGCCGGCCTATTTTTGTGCTTTATATTGGAGACGTGCTACCCGTCAGGGAGTGATGGCAAGCCTTTGGATAGGGACTATAGGTAGTTTGTTTGCGCTGGCCTTTCTGCACCAGAAAGAGGCTGCGGCAATGGGGGTATGCAGGTGGCTTTTCGGTAAGGATGTGTTGATCGAAGCCTATCCTTTTCCGATGATAGATCCGATATTGTTTGCATTGCCATTATCGGTAGCAGCCGTTATTATTGTGAGTTTGTTAACAGAGAAAGGGAAAAAATAAAATATACTATACGCTGTCAAGGGCTTGCAATTCTTATAATTGCGAGCTTTTGCCCTATTTCAACTTTTTATTTTCTTCTTATATGATTCATATCTTGAGTTAATGTCTCTGACGAAATTGTAGGTCTCTATTCCACGGAAATATCCGTTTTTGCATACCGGATCAGTGAAATATTCTTCATTGCTTTTTAGTAGGATGTAATTTTCCACATTGTCTGTCCATACGGTTTTATTCTTACCGTATTTATCTGCCAGTGCAATTGCGTCAAAAATATGTCCCAGCCCGGCATTATATGAAGCGAGTATAAACTTAATCCGTTCCTGTTTATCCGGTACCATGCTTAGGCTGCGATCTGTCGCTGCAATGTATTTCACCGCAGCTTTGATACTTTCTTCCGGGTTTTGCTCTTTGCCCGGTGGAACCCCCATTGCACGGGCGGTGGCAGGCATTAATTGCATCAGTCCCTTTGCTCCGGCCCATGATACGGCAGTTGTATCGAAGTTCGATTCGGTATAGGCCAAGGATGCCAACAGACGCCAGTCCCAACCTATCTCTTGCGCATATTTCTTGAATAAGTTGTCATAATGAGAGATTTTACCCTCTTTTAAGGATAAAATGGGAGAATGAGGCATTGCTTTACTGATCTCAAAATATCGTTTCATACTTGCGGTATATGCCGGCGAAGTCATATTCTGTTTATGCCACTCGTCTGCTGCTGCTGCCAGTTGCGGACAATCTTTACGTACAGCCCAGGAAGCGCGTTGGTCAAAACTGATAGACAGACTGGTATTCAGGTTAGGGTAATAAGTCGCATTCAACTTAGCGACATCATTATCAGCCACTGCATAAGGAATTTTACCTTGTGCAACTTGGGTTATCAAATCCTCGGCAGTAATGCTGTCATTGGTTACTTGATGAATCAGAATGCCTCCTCCCAGCTCTTTATTCAAGTTAACCAATCGTTCGTAATATTTGCCCGGTTTCACATATATATTTTTTCCGACCAACTCGGTTACATCTTTTAGCGGTTTTGTTTTCCCATTGGTTCGTTGGACAATTACCTGGTGGGTGATTACTTCTTCGCCACAATAGATCAGGCTGTCTTTTAATTCTTTAGTAATCGGAATATTGTATGCGATAATATCTCCTTCGCCATTTAGTAACTTTCGGATGAGTTCCGGTACGTTTTTGGCTACTTCTATTCGCAATTTCACTCCTAAACTTTTGGCAAATTGTTCACTGAGTTCGTATTGGAAACCCATGTCTTGCCCACGATAGATGAAATAAGAAGTAGAACTATAAAGAGTCAGAACAACGAGCTCTCCGCTATCTTTGATTTGTTCCAGATCGTGTGCAGAGGACTCCTCTGTAGCTACTGCTTGTTTGTTGCGGCAAGACAATACACAGAAAAGAAGAAAAAGCAGGGAGTAAATTATCAGATGCCGTTTCATGGCCTACCGATGTGTTTTTTTATATACATGGTCAATATATCGATGGCTACTTGATTGCTCCCTCCTTCGGGAACAATCAAATCTGCGTAGCGTTTACATGGTTCGATGAACTGTAAATGCATAGGTTTCAGCACGCGCGTATATCGCTCCATTACAGCCTCTGCAGTGCGGCCCCTTTCCACTACGTCACGTTGGATCACACGGATCAACCGTTCGTCCGGGTCGGCATCTACAAATATTTTCAGATCCATCATATTGCGTAGCTTTTTGTCACATAAAGCCAGGATACCTTCGATTATGACCACTTCACGTGGTTCAATATGGATCGTTTCGGGTTGGCGGGTACAAGTTAAATAAGAATAGGTGGGTTGTTCGATACACTTGCCTTCTTTAAGCAGGGCAACATGTTTAGACAAAAGGCTCCATTCAAAAGCATCGGGATGGTCAAAATTGATATTCTGGCGTTCTTCAACCGGTACGTGGCTACTGTCTTTATAGTATGAATCCTGAGGTAGCAATACTACTTCACCAGCTGGTAGACTCTCAATGATTTTCCGTACGACGGTGGTCTTTCCCGAGCCTGTTCCGCCTGCTATTCCTATTATTAACATCCTTTTATAGTGTATATTTGAAACAAATAGAGTAATTTTGCAACTGTAAAAAACAGCTTTGGCTGACAAATATAAAAACAAATAATTAAAATAACAACGTAATGGTAAAACACATTGTATTATTTAAGTTAAGAGACGACGTTCCTGTAGAAGAGAAACTCGTTGTGATGAATAGTTTTAAGGAGGCTATTGAAGCATTACCTGCTAAAATCTCTGTGATCCGCAAAATTGAAGTCGGATTGAATATGAATCCGGGAGAAACCTGGAATATTGCGTTGTATAGTGAATTTGATAATCTGGATGATGTGAAGTTCTATGCTACCCATCCCGAGCATGTGGCTGCCGGTAAGATTTTGGCAGAGACAAAAGAAAGTCGGGCTTGTGTAGATTATGAATTTTAGTTATAAATAAATAATAGCTTTTTAAGATTAGCCAAAACCTCAAACCGGGAAAATCCGATAGCTGTTATATTTCTAGAAACATCATAAACAATTTTAAAGAATGAAGAAATTATCCTCTTTTCTGCTTTTGTTGCTGGTCGTATTTACGGCGCAGGCACAGATACAAGAGCCTGTGAAGTTTAAAACGGAGCTGAAAACCCTGTCGGGAGCCGAAGCGGAAATCGTTTTTACAGGTACGATCGATGCCGGTTGGCATGTATATTCTACCGATTTAGGTGATGGTGGTCCTATCTCCGCTACTTTTAATGTAGAGAAGATGTCAGGTGCCGAAGTTGTTGGTAAATTAACCCCTCGGGGAAAAGAAGTTTCGGACTTTGACAAACTGTTCGAAATGAAAGTACGCTATTTTGAAAAAACGGCTCAATTTATACAGAAGATAAAGTTTACCGGCAGTGACTATTCAATAGAAGGGTATCTGGAATATGGTGCATGCAACGATGAAAATTGTCTGCCTCCTACACAAGTTCCCTTTAAATTTTCGGGTAAAGCCGCTGCTACTGCCGAAGTCTCGGCAAAAGAAACCCCTGCAACTCCGGTAAAAGAGCCAGTCGCCACTGTTACAGACAGTATTGTAGAACCGACAGCTACAACTGTTACCACTGCGATAGGCAGTGTTGACTTATGGAAGCCTGTAATTAATGATTTGAAGAAATTCGGTGAGGCAAACTCTCAGGAAGATATGTCATGGATCTATATTTTTATTACAGGATTTTTAGGAGGTTTGCTGGCCTTGTTCACTCCTTGTGTATGGCCTATCATTCCGATGACTGTAAGTTTCTTCCTGAAGCGAAGCAAGGACAAAAAGAAAGGTATCCGGGATGCATGGACTTATGGGGCATCCATCGTGGTAATCTATGTAGCGCTTGGCCTTGCCATTACCTTGATATTTGGTGCCAGTGCTTTGAATGCCCTTTCCACTAATGCTGTTTTCAATATCTTGTTCTGTCTGATGTTGATCGTATTTGCTGCTTCTTTCTTCGGAGCTTTCGAACTGACACTTCCCGCAAAATGGAGTACGGCAGTGGATAGCAAGGCGGAAGCTACAAGCGGATTATTGAGTATTTTTTTGATGGCGTTTACATTATCGCTTGTATCTTTTTCTTGTACAGGTCCTATTATCGGATTTTTGTTGGTACAGGTTTCTACTACAGGTAGTGTAGTCGCTCCCGCGATTGGTATGTTGGGCTTTGCCATTGCATTGGCTCTGCCATTTACTTTATTCGCTTTATTTCCGTCTTGGCTGAAGTCAATGCCTAAGTCTGGCGGTTGGATGAATGTGATTAAAGTGACATTGGGTTTCCTGGAATTAGCTTTTGCTTTAAAATTCCTGTCTGTTGCCGATTTGGCTTATGGATGGAGAATTCTGGATCGTGAGACTTTCCTTGCTTTGTGGATTGTTATTTTTGCTCTGCTTGGTTTCTATCTGTTGGGTAAGATTAAATTTCCTCATGATGACGATGATACGAAAGTAAGTGTATCTCGTTTCTTCATGGCACTGGTTTCATTAGCTTTTGCTGTTTATATGGTTCCGGGCTTATGGGGAGCACCCTTGAAAGCGGTTAGTGCTTTTGCACCGCCTATGAAAACCCAGGATTTTAATCTTTATACCAATGAGGTACATGCCAAGTTCGATGATTATGATTTAGGTATGGAATATGCCCGTCAGCATAACAAGCCGGTAATGCTCGACTTTACAGGATATGGTTGTGTGAACTGTCGTAAAATGGAGCTTGCCGTGTGGACCGATCCGAAGGTTAGCAGCATCATCAATAATGACTACGTACTGATTACTCTTTACGTTGACAATAAGACTCCGCTTACTGAACCGGTGAAGATCATGGAAAATGGTACAGAACGCACTTTGCGTACGGTAGGTGATAAATGGAGTTATCTGCAGCGTGTGAAGTTTGGTGCCAATGCCCAGCCTTTCTATGTTCTGATAGACAATGAGGGTAATCCGCTGAACAAGTCGTATGCTTATGATGAGGATATATCCAAGTATATCAATTTCTTGCAAACAGGACTTGAAAATTATCGGAAAGAGAAATAGATAATACAGTGTTCTCAATAAATAAAGGGCTGTCTTCGCTATTGAAGGTAGCCCTTTATTTATTTTGCGAAATGAATACTCATTTTTATCGCATTGGTACTTCCATTAGCAATAAGGTCGCTTCTTGGGTTATTTCCACTTTAAAGCTCTTTGTATCCCAAAGACCGATGCCGTCACGTCGTGACAATCGGTTGCCTGCAACTTCCACATCTCCTTCGATGATAAAAAGATAAACTCCGTTACCTTCCTGATGCAACTTGTATTCGAAACTCTTTCCTGCGTCAAATGTTCCCATAGAAAACCATGCATCTTGCTTAATGGAAGCGGGTACTTTGCCGTCCGGTGAAATAATTAGAGCAAGTTCGTTTCTTTTCAGTAAAGGACGAATATCGTAGTTGTTATATTCCGGCTCTGTATTTTCAATTCTCGGGAATACCCATATTTGCAAAAATTCCAATTGCTCTTTGTCACTTCCATTATATTCACTGTGGAAGATACCTTTCCCCGTACTCATAACCTGGATATCGCCGGGTGTGATTGTCCGGGTGTTTTTTACGCTGTCGCCATGTCTCAGATACCCCTTCAGGGGGATAGAAATGACTTCCATATTCTGGTGAGGGTGTGTATCGAATCCCATTTCAGGGTCAACGCTATCATCATTCAGTACCCTCAATACGCCGAAATGCATTCTTGACGGGTTATAATAGTTTGCAAAACTAAATGTATGGTGGGTTTTCAGCCAACCATGATTGAAATAACCCCTTGAAGAGGCTTTGTCTACTACTGTTTTCATACTTTTCCTTTCTTAATAGAACATCTGTATAACAAACGGATTATAGATAAAGTTCTGGTGGTGAGATGGGTGCATTTTGCGAAAAGATTTATATCTTTGAGCATTCTAAAACGAAAAAGGTATGAAAAAGATTATTAACCCGTGGAAGGGGATGGAAGGATATAATTGCTTTGGTTGTGCCCCTAACAATGAAGCCGGTGTGAAAATGGAATTTTATGAGGATAACGATGAAGTGATTAGCATCTGGCGTCCCCGTCCCGAATACCAGGGATGGATTGATACACTACATGGAGGTATCCAGGCCGTACTTTTGGATGAAATCTGTGCATGGGTTATTCTCCGGAAGTTACAGACTACGGGGGTGACATCAAAAATGGAGACACGTTATCGTAAGTCGATCAGTACTAATGATTCACATGTAGTGCTCAAAGCGCATATTAAAGAAGTGAAGCGTAACATTGTGATAATTGAGGCACGTCTTTATAATAAAGATGAGGAATTGTGTACAGAAGCTCTCTGCACTTACTTCACTTTTCCGAAGGAGAAAGCCAGAGAAGAGATGCATTTTTTGTCATGCGAAGTAGAAGATGAAGAGATTCTTCCTTTAATTTGAAAGAAAAATAGAAGAATTTCTGATAATTGTTTGGTGATTCAGAACTAATACTTTATTTTTGTCGCATAAACAATAAAGATATGAACATTACTATTACACATCGCCATCATCATTACTCAATCGAATAACTCGGTGGGCAAGATGGTATTGTGTATATATATGATAGAATACGAGGCTTACCGATAAGGTGAGCCTTTTTTATTTTCTATATATCGAATTATAAATTGTAAATTAAGATATTGTAATTATGTTAAGAATCGCAGTACAAGCCAAAGGGCGTCTTTTTGAAGAAACGATGGCCCTTCTTGAAGAATCAGACATCAAACTGAGCACAACCAAACGTACTTTACTCGTACAATCGTCCAACTTTCCGGTTGAGGTACTTTTTCTCCGTGACGATGATATTCCCCAATCTGTAGCTACAGGAGTTGCGGACTTGGGTATAGTAGGAGAAAACGAATTTGTAGAGAGGCAGGAAGATGCCGAAATCATTAAGCGTCTCGGGTTCAGCAAATGCCGTTTGTCTTTGGCTATGCCCAAAGACATTGAATATCCCGGTTTGAGTTGGTTTAACGGAAAGAAGATAGCTACTTCCTATCCCGGAATTTTAGATGCTTTTATGAAAAGTAACGGGGTGAAGGCTGAAGTGCATGTCATTACCGGTTCTGTAGAAGTTGCTCCCGGCATCGGATTGGCGGATGCTATTTTCGATATTGTCAGTTCCGGTTCTACTCTGGTCAGCAATCGCCTGAAAGAAGTGGAGGTCGTAATGAGATCAGAAGCTTTGCTGATAGGCAACAAGAATATGAGTAAGGAGAAAAAAGAGATATTGGATGAATTGCTTTTCCGCATGGATGCTGTGAAAACTGCTGAAGATAAAAAGTACGTACTGATGAATGCTCCTAAAGATAAACTGGAAGATATTATTGCTGTGCTACCGGGTATGAAGAGTCCTACTGTGATGCCGTTGGCACAAGATGGTTGGTGCTCTGTACATACAGTGCTCGATGAGAAACGGTTTTGGGAGATCATAGGTAAGCTGAAAGCGCTGGGAGCGGAAGGTATTTTGGTGTTGCCTATTGAGAAGATGATTATATAGGAAAATCTGTTGGTTGAACTCTTAAATTAAAAATTATGAAACTGATTAAATATCCGGACCGGTCGCAATGGAATGAGATCTTGAAGCGTCCTGTGCTTGAGACAGAAAATCTTTTCGATACTGTACGCAATATTATTAACCGTGTGAGAGCCGGAGGGGACCGGGTAGTCATGGAATATGAGGCTGTGTTTGATAAAGCTGAACTCACCTCATTGGCTGTTACTTCTGCGGAAATAGAAGAAGCTGAAAAGGAGGTACCCATCGAACTGAAGGCAGCTATTTATCTGGCTAAACGTAATATTGAGACATTTCATTCTGCACAGCGTTTTGAGGGGAAAAAGGTGGACACGATGGAAGGTGTTACTTGCTGGCAAAAAGCTGTTGCTATTGAAAAGGTCGGATTGTATATCCCCGGAGGGACAGCCCCTCTATTCTCCACTGTGCTTATGTTGGCTATACCTGCTAAGATTGCCGGATGTAAAGAGATTGTACTTTGTACACCGCCTGATAAGAATGGAAAGGTACATCCTGCTATCCTGTTTGCCGCTCGTCTGGCTGGAGTCAGCAAAATCTTTAAGGTTGGTGGAGTACAGGCCATTGCCGCTATGGCTTACGGGACAGAGAGTATTCCTAAAGTTTATAAGATCTTTGGTCCCGGCAATCAGTATGTCACCGCTGCCAAGCAACTTGTCAGCCTGCGGGATGTCGCCATTGATATGCCTGCGGGGCCGTCGGAGGTAGAGGTTCTGGCTGACGAATCTGCCAACCCTGTGTTTGTGGCTGCCGATCTTCTTTCTCAGGCGGAACATGGAGTGGATAGCCAGGCGATGCTGGTTACGACTTCTGAGAAGCTACAAACGGAAGTCGTTTACGAGGTCGAACGCCAATTAGGCTATCTAACCCGTCGCGATATTGCCGAAAAATCTTTGGCCAACAGTAAGTTGATATTGGTGAAGGATATGGAGGAAGCTTTGGAACTTACCAATGCTTACGCTCCTGAGCACCTGATTATTGAGACGAAGGACTATATGGAAGTAGCCGGACAGATAGTCAATGCCGGTTCGGTATTTTTGGGTGCCTTCTCTCCCGAAAGCGCAGGTGATTATGCTTCGGGAACTAACCATACTTTACCTACCAACGGCTATGCCAAAGCCTATAGTGGAGTGAGCCTGGACAGTTTCATCCGTAAGATCACTTTTCAAGAGATACTTCCCAGTGGAATGTCGGCTATTGGCCCGGCTATCGAGGTGATGGCTGCCAATGAACACCTGGATGCACATAAAAATGCGGTAACTGTTAGATTGGAGGAGATAAGAAAATGAAAACATTGCAAGAATTAACCCGTCCGAATATCTGGAGACTAAAACCCTATTCTTCGGCCCGTGATGAATATAGTGGGGCGGCAGCATCTGTTTTTCTGGATGCTAACGAAAACCCGTATAACCTGCCGCACAATCGCTATCCGGATCCGATGCAACGGGATCTGAAGTTGGAATTGTCCAAGATAAAAAAAGTAGCTCCTGCCCATATCTTTCTGGGAAATGGCAGTGATGAGGCTATTGATTTGGTGTTTCGTGCTTTCTGTGAGCCGGGCAGAGACAATGTGGTTGCTATCGATCCTACGTACGGCATGTATCAGGTTTGTGCCGATGTCAATGATGTGGAATACCGCAAAGTGCTGCTTCACGATGATTTTCTGTTTTCTGCCGATGAGTTGTTGGCAGTTGCGGATGAACGGACTAAGATGATTTTCCTTTGTTCACCCAATAATCCGACGGGAAATGATCTGCTTCGGTCTGAGATAATAAAGGTGATCAATGATTTCGAAGGATTGGTCATTCTGGACGAGGCTTATAATGATTTTTCCGATGAACCCTCATTTTTGTCAGAGTTGGGTAAGTATCCGAATCTGATTATCTTACAGACTTTCTCAAAAGCGTTTGGTTGTGCAGCTATTCGTTTGGGGATGGCTTTTGCCTCCGAGGGGATTATCGGTGTTTTGAATAAAATCAAGTATCCGTATAATGTGAATCAGCTGACTCAGCAACAAGCTATAGAAATGCTCCACAAATACTACGAAATAGAACGCTGGGTAAAAACATTGAAGGAGGAGAGGGGGTATCTGGAAGAAGCTTTCGTTGAGTTGCCTTGCGTATTACAGGTATTTCCATCGAATGCCAACTTCTTTCTGGCACGTGTGACCGATGCTGTGAAAATTTATAATTATTTGGTGGGAGAGGGTATTATTGTACGTAATCGAAATTCCATATCATTGTGTGGCAACTGCCTTCGTGTGACTGTAGGTACACGGGCTGAGAATGCCAAACTGATTGGAGCACTGAAAAAATATCAATAGGAAAAATGAAAAAGAAAGTACTGTTTATTGACCGTGATGGCACGCTTGTCATTGAGCCGCCTGTCGACTATCAGCTCGATTCACTGGAGAAGCTTGAATTCTATCCTAAAGTTTTCCGCAATTTGGGCTTTATTCGCAGTAAACTTGATTTTGAGTTTGTCATGGTGACCAATCAGGATGGTTTGGGCACCTCTTCTTTCCCGGAAGAAACTTTTTGGCCGGCGCACAACCTGATGTTGAAAACTCTGGCTGGAGAAGGTATTACGTTCGATGATATCCTGATAGATCGCAGTATGCCCGAAGATTGTGCTTCTACGAGGAAGCCGCGTACAGGAATGTTGACTAAGTATATTTCCAATCCGGAATATGATCTGGAGGGCAGCTTTGTCATTGGAGATCGTCCGACAGATGTAGAATTGGCCAAAAATATAGGTTGCCGTGCCATTTACCTTCAGGAATCCATTGATTTGCTGAAAGAAAAGGGACTGGAAACTTATTGTGCTCTTGCCACTACTGATTGGGATCGGGTGGCTGAGTTCCTTTTTGCAGGAGAGCGGAAAGCAGAAATACGCAGGACAACGAAAGAAACCGATATCCTGGTAGCTCTCAATCTGGATGGTAAGGGTACTTGTGACATTTCTACCGGGTTAGGTTTCTTTGACCATATGCTTGAGCAGATTGGTAAACATTCCGGTATGGATTTAACGATCCGGGTGAAGGGGGACCTCGAGGTAGACGAACATCATACCATCGAAGATACGGCTATCGCATTGGGTGAGTGTATCTATCAGGCGCTGGGTAGTAAAAGAGGAATTGAACGTTACGGTTATGCTTTGCCCATGGATGATTGCCTTTGCCGGGTATGCCTGGATTTCGGAGGACGTCCGTGGTTGGTATGGGATGCCGAGTTTAAGCGTGAAAAGATAGGAGAAATGCCTACCGAGATGTTTTTACACTTTTTTAAGTCTCTGAGTGATGCAGCCAAGATGAACCTCAATATTAAGGCTGAGGGGCAGAATGAGCATCACAAGATAGAGGGAATATTCAAAGCGCTGGCCCGTGCGTTGAAGATGGCGTTGAAGAGGGATATCTATCATTTCGAATTGCCGTCCAGTAAAGGAGTTTTGTAACGATTCACTTTTTACCAAATAAATTTATCCCTCCAACTATAATTCGATAAGTGTTTATTATAGGTTGGAGGGATAATCTGTAAATCACCTAAAAAGTTTTTATAGCCGTTTCTTTTTGAATACTCATAAAAGTGATTTCTATTTCTCTTTTACAAAAGAGCCGGGATATGTACATACATTCAGTTTTGCCATATTTCCTTTTTCCCGAAGCCAAGTATCGAATTCACGTTTACCTTCTTTCAATACGATGATACGACTGCCTGGTGTTTTATCTCCGTAAGTATTTTTTCCGCCCGAAGCTCGTCCATATCCTAAAGCGATGTTATAGAGAGTAGCGATGTAATCGTTTACGTGGTCGTGTCCGGCAAAAACACCCATAACATCACCGCATTCCAGCATATTGGCAAACATACCGCTGTTTATATGGGGACTGCATTCTTTTTCGTTACGGTCTCCGTAACGTTTGGTTTCGAACGATTCCCATGCTTGGGTGTACTCCGGTAGCGGAATATGGAGGAAGGTCAATGCAGGTAATGGTTGTCCCTCATTCCGTTCTGTGTACTTCCGGCTTTCGCGGGAGTACCAGTCTATTTGAGATCGTCCGATCCAGTCATATCCTTTTACTGTTTTTATCTTCGAATAAGCATTTGTGTCCAGGCAATAAAGCAATGCGGCTGTTTTATTTCCGTCTTTCGAACTGTAAATAGGGAGAATATGGTTACCTTCTCCTTTTATTCCTTCTGCCACTTGTTTCATCATACAATACGGTTGTTCCCGGATGATACGAATGATTTCATCACGCTTTACGGCATATTCGTCATCATGATTTCCCAATACGGCTGTCCAAGGGATCCGGCGGGCCGACAGTTCGGCAGATATGGCTTCCCAAGCTTGCCGGACTTCATCCATAGTAGTATTGTCTCCTGTAAATATCACGAGGTCAGGCTTTTCAGAATCAAGTACTTCTTTGATCATATCTCCCACTATTCGGTCTTTCTCCTGATCATGTCCCAAGTGCATATCGGTAAATTGTGCTATCTTAAATTCACCATTGGAATTAAAGCTGATTTTCTCGGGAGCTTGTTGCGCTTGGATAAAGAAGCCGGATAGCAATAATACGCTGCTTAAAATAATCTTTTTCATTATAAATATGGGTTAAGAGTATATATTTTATTCTATGATTTTTTTTGCCACCAGGTAGCTTGGTTTATTTTGTCATTTCCTGCACCGAATTGGCGTGTAATAGCCGTTTCTACGTTAGTACCGTTGTTATCATATTCTCCTTGCGGATACATCCATCGTTTGGGGATTTCTGTTCCGGCTGGGCGACGGAAGTCCGGGTAGCCGGTACGTAGTTGTTCGTAAAAGGAATCCCAGTTGCCTTGGTAGAATGTAACCAGGTATTTCTGCATGATAATGCGTTCTATCTGCTCTTCAGTACCCGATGCTTGGGTGAAGTCGACCAATGGTTCTTTCAGATATTGGGCCACTGCGTTCTCGTTCAGATAGCCGGCATAATCTTTTGCATGGGTTTCGTAGAAAGAGAATGAGGCGCGGATACCTTTCTCGTAATACGTTTGTGCATTGCCACTGATCCATCCCCGTACAACAGCTTCAGCAAGAATTTGTTGTAATTCGGCATATCCCATCAGCATGGTGGGCTCTACAATCGGATCTGTACGGAAACGGTCGTTGATGGGCGATATGGTACCCTCACTAACTTTGATAATAGCATCGCTATAAGGGGCGGCAGGGTCTCCTCCTTCGTAAGAGCTGAAGTCGTCGATAGGTTTTCCTTCAGTCTTTCCTTTGTTGGTCTGTGCGCTGAAGATGAACAAGCGTGGGTCCCGACGTTCGCGCATACGTTGGATAAATGTATCATCCATATAATAGCCGGACCATTGGGCATTGAATTGAGGATATCGGTTACCCTGCTGATCCAGGTAAACCAACTGTCCATTGTCTGCCAGGCTATTCATCAACGGGCTGTTTGTCGCAATGTTTTTAAACTCAGAAGCGATATTTATATTCCCTACTGTTGTATGATTGGAGAGGGTCATCAGCACTTTCAGACGAAAAGAGTTGATCAGTTTCCTCCACTGGGTGCTATTTCCGTTATAGATGATGTCTCCGTCAATGACAGATGCGTCATTTGCCAGTATTTCGTCTGCTTCTCTCAATTCTTGGAGGATTCCTGCAAAAACATCCTCTTGTGCATCATATTCGGGAGTGTATATTTCTTCTTTTTCTCCTTTCAAGGCCTGACTGTAGGGGATGTCTCCGAAACGGAGAGTCAGTTCATAGAAGTAGTAGGCGCGGAAGAACTTAGTGAGTGCCGTATACACCGGAGCATTTACACGTTCTGCCTCTTCACCCATCTTTTGTACATTGCGGAGATTGTCATAGTAGCCAAAACTTCCGCGGGTCCATTTGTAATATTGATCTGCACTCTCTCCGTCGGCTTGAATTACCTTTTTGGTAGCATACATTCCGTCAGTCCCTCTTTTAAAAGCATTCATGCAGATTTGGGTAAGCAGGAGTTTGGGGTGGGTCTGGGTGGCATTGTCCGGATCAATGTTCATCTCTTCCAGATTTCCACAGGAAACGCACATCCACACAGATACGATGAGTAATATTATCTTTTTCATTTTATAATTTCTTATTAGTTTCTTATTCGTTTAGAATTTTATGTTGACGCCCATGCCGATATAGCGTGCGGTTGGATCGTTGGCACCTCCGTCGTTACTGTCTCCGGTGTAGTCCGGATCGACAAAGGGGACTTTTTTCCAGACAGCTAGGTTGTTGCCAAACACTGTAGCTGTAAGTCCTTTCACGGGGCTTTGTTTCGAAAGTAGTTTGGTGAAGTTGTAAGTCAGTGCCACTCGGCGGAGCTTAATGTAGCTACGGTCGAATACATTGGCAAATTTGGCATTTTCTTTCGAAGATACATAAGCTTGATAAGGATAGTTCTGGCACCATTGTTGCCAATCGACCGCTGTCGTGTTACGTTTGTAGGTGCGTGTGTCAGAGATTACATTACCGTCGATGTCACGTTTCAGCTCTCCTCCGGTTACGACTACCCCATTGGGTACATATATCGGGTGTCCGACGGCATATTGTGCATCCCTGTACTCCACTGATTCCGGATGCTTTCCTCCCCACCATAACTTTTCGCTCAATACAGAATAGATTACTCCTTTATAAGCGCCGTCCAGATCGACAGACAGTGTGAAGTCTTTGTAGCGGAAAGTATTTTGCATACCCATTCGGAAGTTCGGATCCAGATGTCCCAGATATTGTTTATATGCGTCTTTGGTAGGCATACCGTTTTCATCCAGAATCAATTCTCCATCAGCACTTTTCTGCCATTGTGAACCGTAAAATGCATCGGCACGGTCGCCTACTTTCAGGTCACCGAACTTTTTCTGTCCGCCATATATTTCCGTCAGTTTTTTTACACTCTTACTCCAGTTCAAGGAGAAATCCCATTGAAAATCTTTATTTTTGATAGCCTGTACATTGGCCATGATTTCCCATCCGTTGGTGGTATATTGGTTACCGTTCACTTTACGGCTGGTGAAACCTGATGCATTCGAAATATTCAGGTCGATAATCTGGTTTTCATCGATCGTATGATAATAAGTCAGGTCGAAAGATAACCGGTTACGGAAGAATGCAGTTGACAATCCGGCTTCCCAGGATGTCGTTTTCTGAGGTTTAATGTAGTAGTTGACCAGAGAAGAAGGGTAGGAAATAGATGGATTCGAACCGTAATTGGAATCTTTTGTGTAAGTGGACATGATCTGGTAGGGAGACAGGTCGGTAGAGACAACCGCCCATGAACCATACATTTTGAGATAGTCCATAAATGTTGGCAATTTGATGTATTCGGATACCATAGTACTCAGTGCGACAGAAGGATAGAAGTAAGAGTTACTGCCTTTTGCCAGAGTAGATGACCAGTCATTACGTCCTGTCAACGTCAGATAGGCATATTTGTAAAGATCAAGGTTGATTGATCCATAAATACTACGGATTGATTTTTCATTTCGGTTGGCATCGGTAATGGAAGGACCTTGTGTGTTTTTGATACTGTATACGAATGGAACAATCAAACCGTCGGTAGACTGATATTCCTGACGGTAATTACGGTAGAATACCGAAGTTCCGGCATTCAGGGTGAAGAGGATATCCGGAGTCAGATCTTGAGTGTAGGTAGCCAGTACATCAGCGTCTACATTAGTTTGACGGTCATTCCATACTTTGTAGTCACCTTCCCGGGAGTCACCGTAGTTCATGTAAGTTTTGGGTACTTTCATTTCCTGAAGAATTGTTTTCTGGCGTAAGGCGGCACGTCCCTGTATGTTCAGATTGGGGAGGATTTGATAATTCAGGCGGACTTGCCCGTTCACCACATCCCGACTTTCGGATTGCTGGAGCTCTTCGGCTGCAAAGTAAGGATTATTATACCATGCATAATTGTAACTTGCCTGCCGATACCCTTCCTGTCCGGGAACGTATTTGTGTTTTTGGAGTTCTTTACCGTTCACATCGTCTCCCATCCATACAACGATGGTGTACATGTGGTTTTTAGGTCCGTATCCGTAGCGCGGATAACTCGGGGCAACTATTTTGTTGTAGGCCAGATTGGCATCCAACTGCAAGTTTTTAGCCAGATCAAAGGTAGAGTTGAAGTTGATACCTCCACTGTGCATTTCAGTAGAAGGCACCTGTCCCTTTTGGTAAGCATATTGTCCGGTGACGAAGTAGCGTGCTTTTTCTCCTTTATAAGCTATTGAGATATTGTTGTTGGTTACTAGTCCGGTTTGCAGAAAGTCTTTCAGGTTGTCATGGGATACCCAGTCGATAGGTACACGTTCATAGCGCGATTTGTCATCATACTGAGTACCTTTTACATCTCCCCACCAGGGAATCTCTTTTCCAGTCACTTTATCCCTGATCGGGCTGTTCCACTGAGCTACTTTGGTTCCTACATTTAATTTGGGTCCCCAAGTCATGTCACCGTCCGAAATGCCGCCATCTGCACCATCCCAGAATTCATATTTACCATTTGAACCGCTACCGTATTGATGTTGTGTCTCGGGAAGCACTGCAAAGCCGGCTGTGATCATGTTGTTGGTAGAGAAGTTGATTTCCAAGCCTTCTTTTTTGGCCGTTTTACTGGTGATCAGAATTGCTCCGTTTTTCCCGCGTGAACCGTATAGAGCTGAGGCTGCCGTACCTTTTAGTACATTGACACTTTCAATATTCTCACTTGAGATGTCGAAAAAGTCGGTTTCTACCGGAACTCCGTCCAGTACAACCAATGGTGCGTTGCCGCGCAGTTTGAAACTCGGTGCCTGGAAAATACCGGTAGGGTTGGCTACCAACAGACCGGCTACTTGTCCGGAAAGGGCCGAGCCCACATTCAGACTGGGAGTGGCATTCAATACCTCACTGTTGATTTGTTGGGTTGTGTAACCGATCTTCTTCTTTTGCTGCTTGATACCGATTGCAGTGACCACTACCTCGTCGATGGCCTGAATGTCATCGGACAGTTCAACATTGATTACAGTGTTGTTACCTACCTCTTTCTCTACTGTGCTGTAACCTACGAAAGAGAATAGTAGTGTTGCGTTTTTAGGAACTTCGATGCTGTAACGACCATCTATATCGGTGACAGTTCCGTTTGATGAGTTTTTCACCATGATAGTGGCACCGATTACTGCCCCCATTTTGTCTGTGACTGTACCTGTTACTTTGATTGATTGTGCGAATGCAAGTGAAGTGCACAATAACATACTACAGAGTAGCAGGAGAAATTTACTGTTCATAAGTACTAATCATTGAGTGTTTAGTCATGGCGAGTGCAGGGGCAAAAGTTTTCTTTTGCCCAAGACTTGCCATTAATATTAATTTACCTATTGAAAAAAAGAATTTTAGATTTCTGTCAGTTTTACATTTTGAAATACGGAGAGAAGGTCGGTTGCATTTTTGCGATTTGTCTGTAAAGCGTCTTCAAATGATTCGCTTTCGGAATCATAGGCAGAAATCGCTACTTTCAGTACATTTGTGAACTCTGCAGCTACTTGCTCTCTGGTCATTTTGTTACTTTTGAGCTCTTTGTTCAGCTGTTTCTCGATGGAGCGTACTGCGTTGTAGATAGTGGGTTTGCGAATTACGGTACGGCGGGTAGGGTCTCCGGGAACCACTTCTTCCCTGACTACATAGATCTTCATGAATTGGTTATAGAGATAACCGGCTTCTTGCCCGAATTTGTAGTTACCCGCATTAGCCAGTGCATCGGCAGAAGGTTGTTTGATAGCGGAGTAGAACTCCCATGTCTTTTTGACGACAGAATTGAGTTCTGTTTTGTTCTTATTGTCGGATTTATCATCGTCCGGCAATGAATTGACTGCATTTAAGGCAACACTGGATGCCAATAAAGCAAATGCTAAAATAAGATGTCTTTTCATAACTTTACCTCTTTTTAATATGGTGCTGCAAAGATCGCAGTGTCATGTTAAAAAGAGGTATCGTCTTTGTTACAATTCGGCTATTTCTTTCAGCCATGCAGCCGAACTGGCATCACTTGGCATGCGCCAGTCTCCTCTGGGGCTGATGGATATACTTCCTACTTTCGGTCCGTCCGGCAGGCAAGAGCGTTTAAACTGCTGGTTAAAGAAGCGGCGGAAGAAAGTTTGCAGCCATTTTTTGATTGTTTCATCATCATAAACTCCACTGAATGCAGTTTGTGCCAGGAAGTAGATTTTTGACGGGCGGAAGCCGAACCGTAAGAAATAATACAGGAAGAAGTCGTGTAGTTCGTAAGGACCGACGAGGTCTTCCGTTTTTTGTTTGATTTCTCCGTTTTCATCTGCCGGTATCAGTTCCGGACTGATAGGAGTGTCCACAATATCCAGCAGAGTTGCTTTGGATGCTTCATCCATACCGTTTTCGGCTACCCACTGTACTAAGTGTTTCACCAGTGTCTTGGGAATACCTGCGTTGACACCATACATCGACATATGATCTCCGTTGTACGTTGCCCATCCCAATGCGAGTTCCGACAGGTCTCCGGTTCCGATCACCATACCCCATGTTTGGTTGGCTATATCCATTAAGATTTGGGTACGTTCGCGTGCCTGTGAATTCTCGTATGTTACATCGTGTATATTGAGATCGTGTCCGATATCTTTAAAGTGTTGGATACATGCTTCCCTGATACTGATTTCCCGTATTGAAACTCCCAAGGAATTCATCAGGTCGATGGCATTGTGATAAGTGCGGTCGGTTGTTCCGAATCCCGGCATGGTTATACCCAGAATATCTTTGCGGGATAATCCCAATTTATCGAATGTCTTGACGCATACCAATAAGGCGAGTGTTGAGTCAAGTCCTCCGGAAATACCTATTACGGCTGTTTTTGCTCCGGTATGTAGCAGACGTTGTGCCAGTCCGGCTATTTGAATCGAGAAGATCTCCTCACAGCGACTGTTGAGTTCGCTTCCTTGCGGAACAAAAGGATGTGGATTGAATGTACGGGTCAGGTTCAGATCTTTACTGTTGACAAACTCTGTAGAAATTCTGACAGCCTCTTTACCCGGACAATTAGCCTTGTTGGCAGCAAAAGTTGTGTTGACCCGACGCTCTGCACGGATACATTCCACATCAATTTCATTGATAATCAACTGTTCATCCATGCAGAAACGTTCACTTCGTGCCAGTAGATATCCGTTTTCGTAAATAAGTCCGTTTCCGGCAAAAACAACATCTGTTGTCGATTCACCGAAGCCACTCGACGAAAAAACATAACCGGAGATGCAGCGTGCAGATTGCTGGCTGATCAGAGAGCAAAGATAATTGTGTTTACCAATACCTTCGTCATCGGCGGAAAGGTTAAAGATGATTTCAGCCCCTTGCAGTGCGAGTGAGGAACTGGGCGGAACGGTAGCCCAAAGGTCCTCACAGATTTCTATGCCGAAAGTTGTTTCCGCAGTTTCGAACAACAGATTGTTGCCCATCGGGACAATCTGTCCGCAAAGCCGCACACTGTTTTCCGAGACTTGTAGGGCGGATGTAAACCAACGTTGCTCGTAGAACTCTTTATAATTAGGCAGGTAAGTTTTGGGCACTACTCCCAGTATTTTGCCTTTCTGGATAACTACTGCAGCATTAATTACTGTGGAGTTGACTACTACCGGCATGCCCAGTATGGAAATGATGTCCAGTTGGCGGGTACTGTTTAGAATCTGTATCAAAGCCATTTCTGCCTGTTCAAGCAAAAGTTGCTGGGCGAACAAGTCTCCACAAGTATATCCGGTAATGCACATTTCGGGAAAAGTGAGAATCTGTACTCCTTTACCTTCGGCTATGGTAATAAGACCCTCCAATCTTTCAGAATTAAATTTGCAATCTGCTACTTTTACGCGGGGAACGGCCGCCGCAACTTTTACGAATCCGTAGTTCATTTTCTATTAGAGTTTATCATTTCTTGTTGCAAAAGTAGACATTTTAATCGAATCTTTGTATTTTTGTCAAAATTGAATTGATACATTATATTATTAAATCGCACAAAAACATGAAGAAGATGCTTATGGCTGCCGGAATGGCTGCCGTGATGACTGCTTGCGGCACAGCCGGACAGAAAGCAGCCACCGATGCCGGAAACCCTTTTCTGGCAGAGTATTCAACTCCTTTCGGTGTTCCACCGTTCGACCTGATTAAAGTAGAGCATTACAAAGAAGCTTTCCTGAAAGGAATGGAAGAACAGAAAAAAGAAATAGATGCTATTGTCAATCAGCGTTCGGTTCCCGATTTCGATAATACCATCGCTGCATTCGATCAGAGTGGAGAGTTGTTAAATAAGGTGAGTACTGTGTTTAGTGGTCTGAACAGTTGTAACACGAACGATGAAATGCAGGCTTTTAATAAAGAGATTACTCCGTTGCTTTCGGCACATCGGGACGATATTAGTCTGAATCCGGCTCTTTTTGCCCGTGTGAAAGAAGTTTATGAACGTCGGGAGAAACTGGGATTGGATAAGGAGCAGAATAAGTTACTGGAAGAAACTTACAAGAAGTTTGTTCGTGGAGGTGCCAATCTTGATTCTGTGGATCAGGCGAAGTTGCGTCAACTCAATAGTGAGATTTCGATGTTGCAATTGACTTTTGGACAGAATCTGCTGAAAGAAACCAACGCTTTTGAGTTGGTGATTGATAAGAAGGAAGATCTCGCCGGATTACCCGAAAGTCTTGTGGCATCCGCAGCCGAAGCGGCTAAAGGGGCAGGTATGGAAGAGAAGTGGCTTTTCACTTTGCACAATCCGAGTGTAATGCCCTTCTTGCAATATGCAGATAATCGCGAGTTGCGTGAGAAAATCTTTAAAGGATACATCAATCGCGGCAACAATGGCAATGAGGCCGATAATAATGAAATCGTGAAAAAATTGGTTGCTTTGCGTCTGGAGAAAGCCAAATTGATGGGATATGCCGATTATGCTTCTTATATTTTGGAAGACCGCATGGCAAAGAACGAGGAAAATGTATATCGTTTACTGAATCAGATCTGGACTCCTGCAGTGGCGAAAGCCAAGGAGGAATTGTCTGATATTCAGTCTGAAATAAAGAAGGAAGGCGCTAACTTTACCCCCGAAGGATGGGATTGGCGCTATTATTTTGAGAAAGCGAAGAAAGCCAAGTTCAGTTTAGACGAGAATGAAGTGCGTCCTTATCTTGAATTGAATAATGTGCGTGAAGGTGCTTTCTATGTAGCTAACAGACTTTATGGCATTACTTTCACCGAAATTAAAGACATTCCGAAACCGCATGAAGAGGCACAGGCTTTTGAGTGTAAAGATAAAGACGGAACCCATCTTGGTGTGCTGTATATGGACTTTTTCCCTCGTAATAGTAAGCGGGGAGGCGCATGGTGCGGAACTTATCGTTCTCAAACCTATCGTGACGGTAAACGTTTGGCGCCGGTAGTTACGATTGTGTGTAACTTTACCAAGCCTTCTTCGGGACAGCCTGCCCTGCTTAGTGCCGATGAGGCCGGTACTTTATTCCATGAATTTGGTCATGCACTCCACAATTTGTTTAAAGATGTACACTTTCATGCCGTATCCGGTGTACCGCGTGATTTTGTGGAATTACCTTCTCAGGTTATGGAGCATTGGGTATTCGAACCGGAGGTGCTGAAAATATATGCCAAACATTATCGGACCGGTGAAGTGATTCCTGCTGCATTGATTGAGAAACTCGATAAGAGTGGAAAGTATGGCCAGGGGTTTGCCACAACCGAATATCTTGCCGCTTCTCTGCTTGATATGGATTACCATGTACTGAAAGAGATTCCCCGGAATATGGATGTCACTGAATTTGAGGCTGCTGTGCTGAAAGAGCGTGGCTTGCTAAGTCAGATACCTCCTCGTTATCGTACTACATACTTCAATCACATCATGAACAGCGGCTATACGGCTGGTTATTACAGTTATATTTGGGCCGAAGTGTTAGATAGCGATGCTTTTGAAGCATATAAGGAAACCGGTGATCTGTTTAATCAGGAAGTGGCTTCCCGTTTCCGTCGTTATATTCTCACTCCCGGAGGCATCGACGATGCGATGGATATGTATAAGAACTTTCGGGGTAAAGAACCGGGCATAGAACCTTTGTTGAGGAATAGGGGACTATAGATCGGCTTGTATAAGGCTTTGGCACTATGTTGTTGGGTGAGAGGCTAGCTCTTTTTTTATTTTTTGCTAAAAATAAATGCGGAAAATATAAAAAATATAAATAGTAGTTAGTATATTTGTGGCAGTTTATAGGAATAAACACAAAATACCAACAATTATTAACTATTAAAAGATTTGAAAGATGAAAGAGTACATTGATGTTTTAAAGAAGTGGAAAGATTTCGACGGTAGAGCCAGAAGACGTGAATACTGGATGTTTGTCTTGTTCATGGCTATTTTTGCTATTGTCGCAAGTATTATTGACGCTATTTTGGGTACGATTTGCGTATTTGTAGGTATTTATTATTTGGCTATGCTTCTGCCTATGATTGCTGTTAGTATACGTCGTATGCACGATATCGGCAAAAGCGGATGGTGGTTATTTATCACTTTCGTACCGGTGATCGGCAGCCTTTGGTATCTCTTCCTGACTATTCAGGACGGACAGCCGGGTAGCAACCAATACGGTGAAAACCCTAAAGGAATTTAATACGTACATATTATTGTCATAAGAAACGGCATACGAAAGCAATTTTGTATGCCGTTTTTCTGTTTAATCAAAAAAATATTCGTATTTTGTTTGCGAAAATAAAAGAACTCTTTATCTTTGCATCAGATTTAAAATTGTAATGAATACAATTTTGGAAAGGAGAAAGAAAATGGAATCATACAACCGATTACTAGAGCACAACATCAAACCGTCCATGCAGCGAATTGCTATCATGAACTATTTGATGGAACATAAGACACACCCATCGGCTGATGAAATATATACGGAGTTATCTCCCTCTATGCCAACACTTTCAAAGACTACAGTCTATAATACCTTGAGGCTGTTTTCTGAGCAGGGAGCGGCACAAATGCTTACTATTGACGAGCGGAACACCAATTTTGATGCGGACACTTCACAACATGCCCATTTTCTGTGCAAGCGTTGCGGGCGTATTTATGATTTGAAATGCCAGGTTGAGATGAAACAAGTGGAAGGTCTTCAAATGGATGGACATGAAGTAAGCGAAGTGCACTACTATTATAAAGGTGTTTGTAAGAAATGTTTAAATAATATACGTATTGACTAATTAATTTAAAATTAAGACGAAATGAAAAAGTTTAGATGTACTGTCTGCGGTTATGTTTATGAAGGTGACGCAGCTCCTGAGAAATGTCCTTTGTGTAAAGCTCCTGCAAGCAAATTCGTAGAAGTTGTTGAAGAAGAAGGTGGTGCACTCACTTTTGTTGACGAACACGTAATCGGTGTAGCTAAAGGTTGTGACGAAGAAATGATTAAAGACCTGAACAATCACTTCATGGGCGAATGTACTGAAGTTGGTATGTATTTGGCTATGAGCCGTCAGGCCGATCGCGAAGGCTATCCTGAAGTAGCTGAAGCTTTCAAACGTTATGCTTGGGAAGAAGCAGAACATGCTTCTAAGTTTGCTGAACTGTTGGGTGATTGCGTATGGGATACTAAAACAAACCTTGAAAAGAGAATGAATGCTGAAGCCGGTGCTTGCGAAGACAAAAAACGTATCGCTACACGTGCTAAAGCTTTGAATCTGGATGCTATCCACGATACCGTACACGAAATGTGTAAAGACGAAGCTCGTCATGGTAAAGGTTTCGAAGGACTTTATAACCGCTATTTCGGTAAGAAATAATCTACGTAAATGATTTATAGAGAAAGGCTTGTGTCCGGTTTGGGATACAGGCCTTTTTTGTTAAATTTTCTTTTGAAATAAAGATGTTGACTGATGATTCTTTTATATTTGTGCTTTACTAAAAAAGATACATAATTATGAAAAAGTTACAGTTTTTAGTGTGTTTCCTGCTTTTGTCGGTGGCAAGTTATGCTGCCGAGCGGACGATTCAGTTACCTAAGCCCGACATGAATCGTGCCGGACTGCTAATGAAAGCGTTATCCGAACGTCATTCTACTCGTGAATATGCTTCGAAGGCTTTGAGTAATACCGATTTATCCGATTTACTCTGGGCTGCCAATGGCATTAACCGGTCATCTGAAGGCAAACGTACAGCTCCGTCAGCCATGAATCGTCAGGATATCGACATATATGTGGTGCTTCCGCAAGGAACTTACCTGTATGATGCTAAAGGGCATAAGCTCAATCTGATTTCTGAGGGAGATCACCGTTCTGCGGTTGCTGGCGGTCAGGCCTTTGTCAACAATGCGCCGGTATCGTTGGTGCTGGTCAGTGATCTGTCTAAGCTGGGTGATGCGAAGAGTAATCATGTTCAATTGATGGGAGCTATGGATGCAGGGATTGTTTCGCAAAACATCTCGTTGTTCTGTTCGGCTGCACGTCTGGCCACAGTCCCGCGTGCATCGATGGATCTGGTACGGCTCAAAGCTGCTTTGAAATTAAAGGATACTCAAATGCCGATGATGAATCATCCGGTTGGATATTTTAAATGATGTGTCTTGGCAGATGTTCTGCCAATCTCGTTAACAGTGTTAATTTATCAGGAGATACTTGATTTTCTTAGTGCCAAAAGACTTGATCTTTGCTACCAAATAACTAATGTTTTGCAGTTAAAAGACTAACTTTAACACTATGTTAATTCTAAGCTTTTAATAGCAAAGTATAAAAGAAACAAACTGGTGAATATTAGATGGTTGGGTAAACACATCAGATAGGCAGGGCTTTTATGTCCCGATCTTAGATGTAGGGAATAATTGTTTTATTGATAACTTGATATTCGTTCGGAGTGAAGATAGTGAAGACGGCAGCATATAAAAAGGGCATGGTTCCGTTGAGAAAACCATGCCTTTTTTATTATTGAATTTATTCAGTCCTATTTCTGTTTCAACAGGAACTCGTCGATTGCTTTTTTATAAGTGGCTTTATCTGCTGCTCCACGAAACAGTTGGGGTTCGCCCTCCATTGGGATAAATACAAAGAGGGGAATACTTGTTGCATTGAATAGTGCAGCCAGTTCCTTTTCTTTATCCACGTTCACCTTATATATTACGATTTTTCCGTCATATTCTTTAGCAAGCGATTTCATAATCGGGGCTGTCATGCGGCAGGGACCGCACCAATCTGCATACAGGTCGATAATGGCAGGTTTATCACCTTTATATTTCCACTCTTTTGAATTCTGGTAATCAAAGACATCGTTGATAAACATCTCTTTATTCATCACGATAACCTCACCGCTCTTTGCCTCTTTTTTGTTTTGATCTGCTTTGACTCCATCGTTTACAGCAAACATAATGGTGCTGATCATGGCCAAAGCTACTAATGATAATACTTTCTTCATTCTTTGTTTTTATGTGTATTGTTCAATAACTCCTTTCAGTTCGCTGGCTTGAATCATACCGGAATGGCGCCAGACAGCTTCTCCCTTTTTGAAAAGGATAAAAGTCGGCACAGCCTGAATTCTGTATTTTACAGCTAGTTCTTCGTGTGTGTCCACATCGATTTTTACAATACGGGCTTTCTCGCCTACCTGCTGTTTCAGATCCTCAAGAATCGGTTTCATTGCTTTACAGGGGCCGCACCATTCTGCGAAAAAATCTACTAAAACGGGACTTTGTGACTGTATTAAATCTTCAAATTTTTCCATAATTTTTCCTTTCTTTTGATAAATATAGAGCCCTCGTTTACAGGGGGCAAATATAGTTATTTGTTTTATTATAATAACAGAGAAGTCCCGATTTTGTTCATCATATAGTAACCTTACATTCATCCTCCTGTAATCCGGAAACGGGATCTTTGCGTAACGAAAAAAACAAAAGTTATGCATTTACGGACGTATTATCCCACAGTAGTTCTCTCGGATATTCATCTGGGAACTCAACACTCCAAGACAGAGGAAGTCACTCACTTCCTGAAATCAATAAATTGTGATCGCTTAATTCTGAATGGTGATATCATTGACGGATGGCATTTGCAGAAAAGCGGTTTGGGTAAATGGAAAGCTAAACATACGGATTTCTTCAAAGTAATAATGAAGATGATGGAGAATTTCGGGACACAAGTGATTTATGTTCGTGGTAATCATGATGATTTTCTAGATAATCTGGCACCTCTGAATTTTTATAATATCCGGATTGTGAAAGACTGTATCTACGAAAGCCACGGCAGACGTTATTATGTGACACATGGAGATATTTTTGATACGGTGACTACTCAAATGAAATGGCTGGCTAAGTTGGGCGACACAGGATATACTTTTCTGTTATGGTTGAATAAGGTATACAATCTCCGCAGAATGAAGCAGGGAAAACCTTATTATTCCCTTTCCCAGTCTATTAAGAATAGGGTAAAGACTGCCGTTTCTTATATTTCTGATTTTGAAAAAGAGCTTGTTGGCCTGGCAAGGGCTAAAAAGTGTGATGGCGTGATATGCGGTCATATTCACCATCCTGCCAATACTTTTTATGAAGATATCCATTATCTGAATTCAGGCGACTGGGTAGAAACACTTTCGGCTCTTACTGAAGATGAAGATGGTAACTGGACTATCCGCTATTTTGATAGTGGATTACTAAAGGAAGATAATCATAAGGAAAAACAAACTATATCCATAACAATAGCATCATGAAATTTCTGTTTATTGTGCAAGGAGAGGGGAGAGGGCATTTCACCCAAGCCATTACCCTTGAAGACATGTTATTACGTAATGGGCACCAGGTAGTGGAGGTTCTTGTCGGCAAAAGTTCGTCACGTACCTTGCCCGGCTTTTTCAACCGGAGTATCCAGGCACCGGTAAAGCGTTTCACCAGTCCGAATTTTTTGCCTACAGCCGAAAATAAACGGGCTGATCTGAAAAAGAGTTTTGCATACAATCTGATACACGTACCGGAATATTTTCGCAGTATGTGTTATATCAATCAGCGCATTAAGGAAACAGGGGCGGAAGTTGTGATCAACTTCTACGAACTTCTGACCGGACTTACCTACGCACTCTTCCGTCCCTCCGTTCCTTATGTTTGCATCGGACACCAATATCTGTTTTTGCACAACCACTTTGAGTTTCCCCGAAAAAGTGTGATTCAACTCTCCATGTTGCGCTTTTTCACGCGGATGACGAGTCTGCGCGCTAGCAGGCGGTTGGCACTCTCTTTTCGTAAAATGGAATCGGACCGGACTGAACGGATATCCGTTGTTCCTCCTCTGCTTCGCAGGGAAGTGACCGCTATGCAGCCGGAACAGGGTAACTACATTCACGGATATATGGTTAACTCAGGTTTTGCAGATAGTGTAGAGGCTTTCCATGCCTTGCATCCTGAAATTCCTATGCACTTTTTCTGGGATAAACAGGATGCTGACGAGGTGACTAAAGTGGATGCCACACTGAGTTTTCATCAGATTGATGATGTGAAGTTTCTTAATAGAATGGCCGGTTGCAGAGCATATGCCAGTACGGCCGGTTTTGAGTCTATCTGTGAAGCGATGTATCTGGGCAAACCTGTACTGATGGTTCCTGCTCATATTGAGCAGGATTGCAATGCTTATGATGCCCGGCAGGCCGGTGCCGGAATTATTGGAGAATCTTTCGATTTGGAGTCGTTGCTTCGTTTTGCCGGAACGTATGTTCCCAACCGGGAATTTATTCGTTGGGTTCGTAGCTGTGAACGACAGATCATTGGAGAACTTGAACGACTTGCTGATCAACATTCGGCTGTCACTGTACCTACATTAACTAATTATTTTCCGATATGAAATTGAATAAGACTGATTATATGCTTGAGCGCACATCCGATGGCGGTTATTATGCTTGGCTTACTGTAAATATGCAGTGTAATGCGTATGGGGATTCACCCGAAGAAGCGGTAAAAAACCTGGAACAGACCATGGAAGACCTGGTTGAAGAAATGTATTTGGTAGAGGATTTTATATAGGACAAGAGTTTATAGCATATCAGATGCTGAAACTGAGAAAAAACTTCATTGATAATCAAAAGAGACAGGGTACGCCGTTTGAACGGAAGTGTACCCTGTCTTTTTATTATTCTTCTACAATATCCAGCTCCTTGATGATGTGTGAGGCACCTGCATACTTATCAATAATAAATAGAGTATAGCGGATGTCTACTACTGCGGCACGTTGTGAAGAAGGCCGGAAAGCAATGTCTCCTGTCAGGCCTTCATAATTACGATCGAATCCGGTCCCGATCAATTGCCCTTTTCCATTGAATACCGGGCTTCCGGAATTTCCTCCTGTATTGTCTGTATTGACAATGAAGCAAACAGGCATTTCTCCGTTTTCCATCGCGTAATGTCCGAAGTCTTTTGCATGATACAGTTGTTTTAGTTTTTGAGGCACTACGAACTCCCAATTATCCGGATCTTCTTTTTGCATTACCCCTTTCAGTGTTGTATAGTAATTGTATACTGTCCCGTCGGCGGGCTCGTACGGCAATACCTGACCATAAGTTAACCTCAGGGTTGAGTTTGCATCCGGATAGATAGGCGTACCGGCAACTTGACGCATATCCATCATACCTTTTACCCATACTTTATGAGCTGCATCATAGTTCTTATTGGCATCCTTCATGGCGAGTGCCGTTTTCAACAGTCCGTCCGTGATGGAATATTTAAAGAGGATCATCCAGTCTTTATCCAGTTTGTTAAGAGTGGGGTGAGCGATAAACTTGTTGAAGTTCTCTTTCGAACCAAAGATCGAGTACTTGAAGCAAGCATCGATAAAGGCATCCTTGTTCCCTTTAAAACGGCTGTCTATTACTTTGAAAATACCGATTTGCTGATCTTCCGGAATATATCCGGCATAGGTTTCCAGCATTTTCTTTCCTACGAGTCGTTCTACTTCCGGAAACGGAACAGATGCGAAATATTTATCTGCTTCTGCTTTCAGCTTATCAGTTTCTTCTTTAATCTTTGTGGCATTTTTGCTTTCAAGTGCTTTTTTCAATCCGTCGGTTGAAGGAATTTTCATGAAATCGAGTGCCGTTACCAATGCTTCGCTGATGGCTTGCTGATGATACATGGCATCATGACGATGCGCCACAATCGAGCGTATCTCATCAAAAGCCTTTTGATAAGAGTCATCGCCTTTCTCACGTCCCATTGCCAACAGTTGTTCTTGTTGCTTTTCTTTGGTATCCAACACTTTCAGTCGGACCAAACCTTCGTTCATACCGATGGCATTTTTCCAGTAATTAGCGGAGGAAGCATATTTGCTTGCATAATGTATGCGTACTGCCGGATCTTTCAGCATTTGATCCATCAGTACGGCCTGCCGTGCCTCACGTACGTGGTGGCGCATGAAGTTGGTTGTTTGCATTCGTTCTTTCACTTCATCGGAAATCATGTAGCGCCAGTTGCGTCCGGGAAATCCCATGACAAATGTAAAATCACCTTCTTTAACTCCTGCCAGGCTGATTGTCAAATGTTTCTTTACTTGTAAAGGAACATTGTCTTTAGAGTATTCAGCCGGCTGACCGTTCTTGTCTGCATAAATGCGGAACAAAGAAAAGTCTCCTGTGTGGCGTGGCCACATCCAGTTGTCGGTATCAGCTCCAAATTTGCCGATCGAAGAAGGAGGGGCACCTACCATGCGAATGTCATTGTAGACTGTCTTTACAAATAGATAGTATTTGTTGCCTCCGTAAAATGGTTTCAGCTCCAAACGTGTTGCCGGAGTGATTTGGATATTTTCTGCTTTTGCAAATCGGTCGGCAACCGTTGCCAGATATTTGGGAGACAAATAATTGATGCCGTTGGGATCGTCATCTTTTTTAAGTTGCTCGTTTACATAGGTTGTCACGTCCAGGATACGGTCGATGAAGGTTACTGTCAACCCTTTGCAGGGTAACTCTTCGTTCCGGTTCATTGCCCAGAATCCATTTGTCAGATAATCGTGATCTACACTGCTATGTTGTTGAATTGCTCCATATCCGCAGTGGTGATTAGTCAATACCAATCCCTCCGCCGAGATGATTTCACCGGTACATCCGCCTCCGAAATGTACAACAGCATCTTTTAAAGCTATTCCATCCGGATTGTAGACTTCCTCTATAGGGATTTGTAACCCGAGATCCATCATGGCAGCTTCATTCTGTGCTTTCAGGTCAGTCAGCATCCACATTCCTTCGTCAGCACTGACGGCCAATGCCATCAGTGCAAACGCAGCAGATAATAAGTTTCTTTTCATCATTATTCAACAATCGTCATTTCGTTAATCAAATGTCCACATCCTCCCAGCTTTTCGAGAATAAAGAGTACATAACGGATGTCCAGGTTGATACAGCGTTGCAGGTTATTATCGAAATTGATGTCACCGCTCAGTGATTCCCAGTTACCATCGAATGCACAACCGATCAATTCGCCGTTTTCGTTCAGTACCGGACTTCCGGAGTTACCGCCTGTGATGTCATTGGTAGACAGGAAACAAACCGGCATTTCACCATTGGGCAATGCATAGCGTCCGAAATCTTTTTTCTCGATCAACTCTTTCAGTTTGGCAGGTACTACGAATTCACGGTCTTCCGGATTTTCTTTTTCAAGGATTCCGTCGGTTGTTGTGTAGTATTTGTAATATACCCCATCTTTCGGGCTGTATGGTTTCACATTGCCATAGGTCAGGCGGATAGTGAAATTGGCATCCGGATAAGATGGTACAGGCAATTTCATTTCACCTAGTCCGCGGATATATGTTTTGTGTAATAAAGCCAGTTCTTCCGGCAATTTTCCCATTTGCTCGGCCAGATTGGTGTATTTGTCAAACTTGGCACGTGAATATTGAGTGGCTATATCTTTTTCGATTGCTTTTACAGTCGGTTTTTTGATGAATTTATCAAAGTTTGCCTGATTGGCTAAAATTGAAGTATCGTACATTGCATCTACGTAGGCATTGTAGTCGCCTTTGTACTCTTTCTCAATCACATCGTAGATGGCAGGGCGCTGTCCGGCAGGAATCATTTCTGCGTATAGTGGCAACAGGGCTTTGGCCACTTTACGGTCTACTTCGTGATCATAGTCTTTATTATGGATGTCGTTGAATACCTCTTTCAGCACTTTGATATTAGCTTCAATACTTGAATCGTTTTTCTGTTCCAATGCTTCTTTCAGTTTGTCCATTACCATAAATGGGCTACCGAATTCAATACCGCCGAAGAATGTTTCCGTCAGACAGGTCTGTTGATATTTGATTGGAGAAGTTTTAGCTACAGCCTCGTCGATCTTTGCCACTACATTCATGTAGTCGGTATTATTTTTTTCTTTGGCAAACTTAGCGAATTTAGCTTCCTGTTCTGCTTTTGTTCCCAAAACATTGTTATCGATGATAGCTTTGTTCATGCCGATGGAGTTCTTCCAATAGTTGCTTGAACCTGCATATTTATTGGCATATTGAATACGTACTTTATCGCTGGCATTCATCGCTTCTTTCAACACGTCCTGACGGGTTCCGCGGATACGGATACGGGGGGCATTGCTTGCCTCCATGCGTTCTTTCACTTCCGAGACGGTGAGATAACGGCTGGTGCTTCCCGGGAATCCCATAATCATGGCATAATCTCCCTCTTTCAGCCCTTTGATAGAGATATTCAGGTGTTTCTTGGTTTTCAGGGGGACATTGGAAGCACTGTATTCTGCCGGTTCGCCATTCGCGTCAGCATAGATACGGAACATTGAAAAGTCACCGGTATGGCGTGGCCACATCCAGTTGTCTGTTTCACCACCGAACTTACCGATTGATGAAGGAGGAGCGGCAACCATACGTACGTCCGGATATACCTTCTTATAAAACATATAGAATTTATTTCCGGCGTAAAAAGGCAAAGCTTGAGGAACGATTCCTTTTTTTCCTTTCAAGTCGCTCTTTTCAAACAACTCCTTAGCCAGTTTATTAAGAAATGTACTGCTGAATGATTCTGATTCAGTGATTTCTTTAGCGGCAATTCTTAAATTTACAATATCCGTAATGTCTTCTATGCGTTCGATAAATGTAAATTTCAGTCCTGGAGTCGGCAATTCTTTGTCTCTTGAAGTTGCCCAAAATCCATCTGTCAGATAATCATGCTCTACAGAGCTATGTTGTTGGATGGAAGCGTATCCGCAGTGGTGGTTGGTTAATATCAATCCTTCCGGTGAAATAATCTCGCCGGTACATCCTCCCCCGAAGATACCTACGGCATCTTTCAGTGAGACTCCGTTAGGATTATACAAATCCTGTGCCTCGAGTTTCAGTCCCTGTTTTTTCATCATATCGATAGAGTGTTGCTGCTGCATTAATTGCAGTAACCACATACCCTCGTCCGCCTTTGCGGAACAAACGGCCAGCGCAGTCAGCGCCAGTAAGTAAAGTTTGAGTCTGTTCATTAGTTTATAAAAAAATTAGAATGATTCGTTGTTTTACTATTTTAATCTATGATCAATTTGTTTTCTTTGATAGCGTCCATCACATTGGCCGGCGGCCGCTGGTTCATCAATTCGTTTTTCATGAAATCCATATAAGGAGCCACATGCTTGAAAAATTGATGATATCCTTTGCACAGATAGTTTAGTCCCGGTTCACCATTTGCTGTGCGACAAAAACGATTTTTGGGGCATTCACCATTGCAGGCAAATAAAAATTCGCACTCTTTGCACTGGGTGGGAAGTGACTTTTGTTTCATTTGTCCGAAAGCAGTCTGGCGTTCACTATACATCATCTCTACCAAAGTTTGATTGTAAATGTTGCCCAGTTTGAATTCCGGAAACACGAAATGGTCACATGAGTAGACGTCTCCGTTGAATTCCATTACGCCGGCGTGTCCGCATGTTTTTGCCATGGAGCATACTCCCGGTTGTTCGCCTACCCAGTTGGCAAGGGTAGAATCGAAGAGTTGGATATAATAGTCGCCTACATCTTCTTTCACCCATTCATCGAAGAGTGTACAGAGAAAGTTTCCCCATTGCTCCGGTGTTACGGAAAATTCTGCCAGTTCTCCTCCTTCGCGCTGTGCCAGTGAGGCCAGATGACGTCCGTCCTGATGCGGGAAGATCCGTTCCACAATGGGAGCGAACTGAATATAATGGCAACCTAATTCTTTGAAAAAGTGATAAAAGTCCAACGGATAATCAGCATTAAAGTCATTCACTACCGCCATGGCATTCCATTCTACTCCATGCTTTTTCAAAAGATTGATGCCATTCGTGACTTTCACAAACGAGGGTTTGCCAAGCTTGTTTTTCCGGTATTCATCATGAAACTCTTGAGGACCGTCTATCGAGACTCCTACCAGCCAGTTGTTTTCACGAAAAAACTCACACCACTCGTCGGTCAACAGGGTTCCGTTAGTCTGTATGCAGTTGTCTATGCTTCTTCCACGGGCATATTTCTTCTGCAACTCCATTGCTTTTTTGTAGAAAGAGAGTGGACGCATCAATGTCTCTCCTCCGTGCCAGGTGAAGAGTACTTGCGGCATGGTTTGCGAATTGATGTATTGCTCGATAAACTTTTCAAGCAGTTCATCGCTCATCACATGTTTGGGATTTTCTTGATAAAGCCGGGACTTTTCCAGATAATAACAATAATCACATGCAAGGTTGCATACAGCCCCTACGGGCTTGAGCATAACGTATAGCGGCTTGGCAAAGGGTGCGTAGGTAGACATTTCTATAATATACGGTTACAATTTTACGGATTAACGGATTGACGGCTTCAATAACTCATTGACTATTTGTCAACTCCGAAAGTGCAAATTTAGGTAAAGTAAATGAAAAATCCGTCCTTATGTAGATGTTTATAAGGATTATTAAAGAAAAGAGTCTTACAAGTTTTAAATATTGATAAAATGTTTCATTTGCATACGAATCCGTTGTACCTTTGTCGTCGAAAAAGTTGTGTATCCTATGAATAAAGTATTGCCTTTTTTACTTTTGCTTTTTGTTTTTACCTCTTGTAGTCGCAAGTATAAGATTGAAGGCGCCTCTTCTGTAACCAGTCTGGACGGTAAAATGCTTTTTATTAAAGTGCTTCAGAATGGCGAGTGGCTCAATATTGATTCTGCCGAAGTGGTGCATGGACTATTTTCGATGAAAGGTAAAGTCGATTCGGTAGTAATGGCTACACTCTATATCGGTGACGAAAGCATCATGCCTTTAGTGATTGAAAAAGGTAATATTCAGGTTTCAATTACAAATACAGAATTGGTAGCAAAAGGAACCGCTCTGAACAATGCCCTCTACGCTTTTATTGATAAAAAGAATTCATTGGATGTTCAGATAGAAGAATTGCAACGTAAAGAAGCCCGCATGGTGATGGATGGTGCCGACTTGGCTGATATTCATGAGCAATTGACTCACGAGGGCGATTCGTTAATGCAAGATATGAATGGCTTTATCAAAAAATTTATCTCAGATAACTACGAAACAGTTTTAGGTCCGAGTGTATTTATGATGCTGTGCAGCACACTACCTTATCCTGTTATGACTCCCCAAATAGAGGACATCATGAAAGATGCTCCTTATTCGTTTAAGAATAACAAATTAGTGAAGGATTTTATTACAAAAGCGAAATCGAATATGGAGCTGATTGAAGAGCATCAGCGCATGGAACAAAATGCGACCTTGAACCATTAGCTAATAAGTTTTTTTCGTATTTTTGCGAAAAAACTTAATGAAAATGAACACGCACTCACTATTTGGTTACCTTTTTATTGCTTTATTCAGTCTTTTAGTTGTATCATGTTATTCGACGCCGGATGGAGTCATGTCATCTCTGTCTCAGGCTGAGAAAATAATGGAATCTCGCCCGGATAGTGCAATGGCTATTTTGCAACATATCCCAACTCCGGAAACTCTTCATGGTAAAGCGCAGGCGGACTATAGCCTATTGATGACACAGGCTATGGATAAAAACTACATAAATTTTACTTCAGATTCGCTGATTAAATTTGCTGTTGGTTATTATGGAGGCCATACTGAAGATCTTGTAGCTAAAGGAAAATCTTTTTATTATTATGGAAGGGTGATGGAAAGCCTTGATAAAGTAGAGGATGCAATGACGTTTTATTTAAAAGCGAAAGATGTATTAGAAAATAGCCAAGAATATAAATTGTTGGGATTGATGTCTGAAGGATTGGGTAATCTAAATAGAAAGCAAAAGCTTTTTGATGCCGCATTGATTAATTTTAGAACTTCTTTACAATTCTACTCTAAGATGCCGGACTCTTTAGGTATTAGTTTCGCTTATAGAAATATAGGTAGAGTCTTTTTATATAATGAACAATTGGATAGTGCCTATTACTATTTTGATAAGGCTTTACATATTGCAGATATTAAGAAATACCCTTCTGTATCTTCAATGTTATTGGAAGTTGGAGTAGTACACCGTTCTGCAGGTGACTATTTAGGTGCTGAAAGTTATTTTTTATCTTTTATAGAGCAAGAAAGGAATGAAAATAATTTATACTCAGGCTATTTAGCATTAGGGAATTTGTATCTCTATATGAATCGATTGGAGGATGCTAAAATGTATTTGACTTTATGTCTTAAAAGTTCAAATTTAGTTATAAAGAGAGATGCTTGTGAATGTTTATATGATTTGGAGAAAGAATTGGATAATTTTAAAGGTGCTATCGGGTATAAAGACATAGCTGACTCTTTACGAATTATTACTCAAGATATTGATATTCAAAATAGCATAGCAACTTTACAGAGTCGGTATAATAGTGAAAAATGGCAGAGGGAAAGTCTACAATCCAGTATTGAGAAAAAGAATATTCTTTTAATAAGTTCATTTGTGAGTTTTATTGCAATAATGGTTATTATTTATATTTATTATAAATATAGAACGAATCAGAAACTGGTTAAGGATATCAATGAAAGAATTCGTAAAAATGATGCTGACATAAAGATGTATCAAAGGCAAATACTCAATTATCAGGACTTGCAAAAAGAAACATTACAGGATTATCGAAATCAGATAGGAGAATTGCATGGGAAAATGTCTGTCCTTGAAGATCAGAATAAAGTATTATCTCTTCGTTTAACAGAGAAGAAGCATGATATACCGGAAAGTGAAGCCGATGATCTCTATGCTATTTATATGCAAGCACTTCATATACTAATAATGTTAAGAGGGAAAAATATAGAGAATACTTCAGGTAAGAAATTGCTTTTGGATGCCGATTGGGATAAGTTATTTCATCTATCTAATGCTATACATGGTGATTTTATTACGCGTATTAAGAATGATTTTCCTACTCTTACCAAACATGATATTGAAATTTGCTGTCTATTAAGATTTGGTATTGAACATGAGGTCTTAGGAAGTATTTTTCTGACGGAGACTGATTCAGTGACAAAAGCTAAAAGACGTATGAAAAAACGACTGAATCTATCTGCTTCGGATGATTTGGACGTTTTTTTGCTAAAATATTAGTTTGGCTTGAGGGGAAATTGTCCGGGTAAATATCTGTTTCTTATTTTTTATCTATTGATTTTAAGATAATTAGATGCCATTAACCCTACCTGAATTTGTCCGGGTAATTTCTTTGGCTGTCTGAAAAATATGCGCTACATTTGACGAAACCAAAACAAATAAGATATGAAATTGCGTGTTATTTTATCGTTAATTGTGGTATTGTTCATTGGACAGTCCATGTGTGCTATGTCAACTCAAATTCTCCGTAGACCCATTGTGCTGGATGGTGAATTAATTGATAATGGAACTCGTTCCATCAATCCGTTGATTCCTATTTCTGCAGATATTGATGGCACTACTTTATTTATTGAGTTTACAAAGGTTATAGGTAATGTGGATATTACAGTGAAAGATGATACCAAAAAAGAAGTTTATTCATCTTCTGTGGATGTAACTGCTGCTAATCAAGCTACTTCGTTCTCTATTGCCGATTTAGCACCGGGAACTTACCTGCTTGAATTTACCAATTCGAATGGTGGTTATGTATATGGACAATTTATTGTAGAATAAATAATTTTAGTTTAGATGAAAAGCATATTATTATCTGCGGCGATGGAACGTATAAGCAATCAGGCAATCAAGAGGATATAGCTCATTTACTGGAAGGGAGATAAGCTATATGTCGGAAGTAAGTGAACGAGAGTGGGACAATTGGAGATGTTTGTTTACCACCCCTTGTGAAAAATGGATTAATCTTACAGATGCTGAGCTTCAGAGTTAATATGCTGTAGGCTTTACAGACAAACCTGTTAAATCAGATGATGGATATTTTTCAATAGCAAATTACTCCATGAAGATAAGCAGGTATGTGAAAAGATTCTAAGAGTAGTTTCATCTCTATGTTAGCATTCATTGATGCAACACTGGATTTGGACTTGTTTTTTTATATAGTACTATCATATGTTTTTAGTTTAATTGTTTAATACTTAAATGGTTGTTGTGTGCGGGGTGCGTGATGTATCCCGCATACTTTTTATTATCTTATCCTTATATATCTATATTTTTTCTGCTGATTTATCCCTGATTAGTACATAGTATTCCTCATTAGTCTTGTCGGTGATAATTGTATACTTACTGTTGATTTCCTCTAAAATTTTCTTTAATTTATTGATTGCGCTTGTCATATTATTGGTTGGATCACTGTTTTTAGGCCAAAATTCTTCCTTCAATTCGTGTTTGTTCACTTTGTAGTTAGGCCTATTTAAGAAAAATATTAATATCTTTTGTTGCTGATTAGGCATTTTGATCGGACGGTCATTGAATAGGACAAAGTCTTTCTCAAAGACAAATTGATCCTTGAATGATAACTCCTCTTTTATGGTAGAATTAGTCTGCTTTTCTGTTTCTACAGTATTGTCAACTGATATGGGGTCCGTGATAATATTGGGATCTGATGTTATATCAACTGTAGATACAGATCTGTTCTTTTGCTGTTTCCTATAGTATAGTACAAATAGAGTAATGGTGTAGATGAGAATCACTTCGACTACTAAATTGATGTAGATATTGGTTTTAGGCATTCGCTTCCACAAAGTTGAGAAACTATAGTCGATATACATTATGTAATCTACACTAACAATTTCATTTTCTAGACGATAGGTAATCATTTCTGCATTGCGAGGGATGCTATTTGATGGTTGACTCCATATTTCTCTTTGTAGATGTTTGGAGACAATTATTCCAGTATTGATATATCCTTTTATATCATTTTTATTTAAGTCTTTAATTATTAGGGCTTGTATATCACTACTTTGTAAACTATCCATCATAAGTAACCCCAATTGGCGAGCGAATAATATTTCACTATCCACGTCTTGAATTTTGTGCTGATAGGTAAACAAGGTATCTCTTGAACAGAAGGTCCGAGTCTCATACGTACCTATTTTGTTAGGTGAGTTATTAAAACCATTTAAGGGTATATCTTTACATTTTTGGATTGTATTGTTGGCAACTGCCTCCTTCAAGATATTTTCAACTTGTGGCTTGAATGCTTCTTTTTCTTTTTGAATAAGAGAGTGAATGATTGTATAGGTTGAGGCACCTATGGCAATCATAATAAAAAGTATAATGACTCCAATTACTAAAAATATTCTTTTATTCATATTTGCCAGATCTTGTGTTGGTGTTGCAAAGTTACTTTAAAAGTTTGAATTTACCACCCTATTTGTTGAATTAGTAATAAAAACAATTGCTATCTTATTAGAATCTAATATATTGATATTTAGACGTCATTAAATAAAATGACGTTATCAATAAAAGTGTTGACATAGAATGTTTGCATGCTTCTATTCACTCGCTTATCTTTGCTGATATTTATTAAATTATTGATGAAATGAAAATAAAGATTTTAGCGGTATTAGCCGTTGTTACAGTAGTTATAGTCTCTATGTTTATGAGAGAAAAGAGAGAAGATCCTTCATCATTAGTAATGATGAATGTGGAAGCGTTGGCGACAGGGGAGGGGACTTCACCTGCTATGTGTGTTGGATACGGTTCAGTGGTTTGTCCCAATGACGGATCTAAAGTATTATATTATTATTAAAATCTCATGAAATACTGTCTGACATTTCTCTTTCTTTTGGTAATCTTTACTGGGTGCACTTCAGATTTGCCGAAAGATCGGATGTTGTATGCTTCTTTTCCTAAGGAGGAGACACTACATTCTAAGGTAATTCAGCTTGATTCGGTTTATATGCGTTATCCGTTTCGGGTACATGTGTCCGGTGATCAGGCTGTTGTCCTGGATTTACATGGTACTGATGTGTATTGCCATCTTTTTCATTATCCTGATTTCCATTATCTGTCTTCGTTTGGCAGGAGAGGGGATTCACCGGAAGAGATGCTTTCAGTAGAAACAGTGAAATGTATAGATGGTTCATTTTGGACTTTAGATGCCAACAAAGGCGAGTTAACTAGGTTTGAGTTTGTTTCGGATAGAGATTCGCTTCTGCGTGCAGAAGCGATCTCTTTCGATAAAGACAGCATTCTGCGTGCTCTTGATTTTGTGGTATTCAATGATACGACTTTTCTGATACCTGACTATTCGGGAGATAGCCGATTCTGTTGGGTGAACCGACAAGGGAAGTTTTTGAAGAAAAGTGGAGTGATTCCTTCATTGAACGAAGAAGCATTGAAAGAGGCGCGTCCTGCCTTAGCACAAGCTTGGCGCAGTTTTATAGATTATAATCCTCATAACGGAGTGTTGGTTGCTGCTACTCAATTAGGTGAAGTTCTTGAGATTTATAATCTTCAAAACGGTTTTCATAGGGTCTGTTTAGGTCCTAAAGGGGAACCGGAATTCAAACTTGCGGGCGGGTATGCTATTCCGGATGGGATCATGGGATTTTCGGATGTGCAGGTTACGGATGAGGCTATTTATGCTGTTTTCCATGGTCACACTTTTAAAGAGATTATGGCACAGCACCAAAAAGAGGGAAGAGCTACAGATGGTGGACAATATATTTATGTTTTCAACTTACAAGGGGAACCTTTATGTAAATATACCTTAGATCGTTATATCACAGGTTTCCATGTTGATGAAAGAAATAAGACTATTACAGCAACAGATGTTAATAACGACCAACCCATTGTGGAGTTCCGCTTTGGCTAAAGTCAAGTGTAACAGGTTTGAAAAGGAGTGGGTAAAGCCAACTTGTTGATGGGGAAGCTATTTTCCCGCTCCTGACAACCTTTAGAAAAGAAAGTTTAACAGGTACATCTTCCGAGAAAGGAGACATAGACAAAATTATTATTATCAATATAAAATAAAAAGAATGAAAAAGAAATATTATGCAGCGTTATTAGCTGTAGTTGTTATTGCATTTACGGGATATAATGTTTATCAGAGTCAAAAGGCGGATGCCTTTTTATCTGATTTGGCAATGGCTAACGTAGAAGCATTGGCAAATGGAGAACTTTCGAATGGAAATTGTGAAGGTTCTTGGTCACAAGAATGTTGTAAGTGTGATTATATTCATTATACTTATGCTTGTGCAATAGAAGTGACTGGTAATAGCTGCTATACAGTAAGTGGATGTAGCCATTATACAAATTAAAATTTAATAAAAAGGATGTGTCAGTTGTAATATTTGTGACACATCTTTTGGTAACTTTATTAAAGTTATGCATAAGATAATTCTATATATTATTTCTGTTTTAACAGTGTTTACTTCCTGCACAACTACTGATGTACCTGATAAGGTGAGTTTACAACCCCAGGTAATGAATGATAGTCTTTTGACAACTATGCCTGGTGATTTATTGCTGATAAACGATTATTTAGTTTGGTCTGATCCTTTCTCTGATAACAAATTTTTGCATGTACATCGTTCTTCCGATGGAAAATATATCGGTTCTATGGGGCAAAAGGGAGAAGGTCCACAGGAATTTGTAAGTCCTTTAATCAATCGTTTTTCCATTAATCGCTGTATTGCTGCTCATGATGCTAACGGGAAAACCAGAGGCTATTTATCTATTGACAGTTTAATTGTCGGAAAAGAACCTTTTATGTCTTTATCAGATTTTGATCGGAATATACGAATGGCTAAATTGGACGAACAACTGTATCTGACTGAAACCGAAAATGGTGAGAACGATTATTTTAAAGTGAGTTCAAATGGGAAAAAATCTACATTTGGGGTTTATCCGATTCGTGAAGTGAAACACCATATGGGTACATATAAAACTTACGATAAAGATCGTGGACTCCTTGCTTTTGGTCCTTTTAATTTTTCTTATTTGGCTTTGTATAAAAAGGAAGGGGATAATTTTAAGTTATTATGGGAACGCATGCCTGAAAAAGAAAACTATTCTGTTGTTGATGGGGCGATTAGGTTTGATCGTAGCGTGATGGGAGTGAGAGATATATGCATGACTAAAGATTATATTGTTACTCTGGAGCGTGACCGGGAAGTTGATCCGTTGGATGAAAGGACTGTCGGACGTAATGCAAGTAAATGTCCCCGTACGGTTTTTGTGTATGATTATGATGGTAAATTACTGAAAATTGTAAATTTGGGCATGCCTGTAATGCGCATTGCTGCTGACGGACGAAGTAATGCTCTGTATGTGATAGGAGTTAATCCTGATTTTGCATTGGCGAAATATGATTTATAGAAATTGGCTTGGGATTATTGGGGTAGCTTGTATACTTTTTGTCTCATGCAAACCCACGGAGGTTGACGTGCCTATTACTTATTATTCGTCTTTTCTCTTGAAAGATACTACTGTTATGCTTTCTAAAGTAGAAATGGATCCTATGCAGGTAAATGCACGGTGTATGGTGTGGGATGGCGATAAGCGGGTATTGGTTCGTACGTCAACTACAGATTCTATTTATGCTGTGTTTGCTTATCCGGAAATGAAATTTTTGAGCTATACCGGTAGTTTGTCAGAATATAAACAGATATTAGCCAAATGCAATGAAGGCTTTTACTTGGTAAAAGATGATTCGTTATATTTATATCATTTAACAGATAAGGATTTGTTGCAGAAAACGACAACTCATTTCCTTTATAATAGCAATAAGATTCGATTATCTAAAATTAAGAAATTGAATGATAAAATGTATACAGCTCATGCATATACGGACCCTTCTTATAATGATATTAGGTTAAATGAGTTCTACATGCTTGATGCTGAGAATAATATCTTATATCCTAAAGGGCATTATCCGGAGCGTACTGAGGTAAGATTTAAAACGATATTTGACTTTAAGTTTGCCTATGCGCACGAAGTATGGCCAAAACCGGACGGAAGTCGCATCTTAGTTAATTATGTGAGGACTCGCCGTTTTCGGATTTATGATTTGAGTGCCCAATTATTGCACGATGTATGTCTTGATTATGCATCTAATAAATATGTTGTGGATGCAGATCCTAAACGTTGGACAACGTTTATTAGAGATTGTTTTGTTACTGATAAATACATTTATTTGCTATGTCCGGAGGGTGAGCAATCCAGTTTGGTTATAGTAGATTGGGAAGGTAGACCAATAGCGCGTTATCGATTGGATGAAAAGATTTTTTTCTTTTTTATAGATCCGGATAGAAATCTTTTTTGTGGTATTAACTCAAATAATGGGCAGTCTTTTTATTTCCTTGATTTAGATATAAATTAGTAGATATTTATGAAATACTTATATGTGTTATTAGCTTTTTCTTTTTTGTTTTCTTGTAAAGATGAGAATAAAAAACATGCGGAATCTGTTTTGAGGGAATGGATGAATAAGGAAATTGTTTTCCCGAATAAAATGTATTTTAGTATTCAGGGTAAAGAGAATGTTGATTTTCGTATAAAAGATACCGAATATAAGATTGTCGCCTATGTTGATTCTGCCGGTTGCACCAGTTGTAAATTACACTTGTCTAAATGGAAAGAGTTAATCCATTATGTGGATTCTATTCAGTCTGAGCGTGTACAGTTTTTGTTTTTTTTCTTTCCCAAGAATGGAAGAGACATATATCATACAATGAGAATGGATAAATTTACCTATCCGGTTTGTGTTGACACACTCGATTCTTTTAATAAGTTAAATCATTTTCCTGACGATGTAAGATTCCAGACTTTTTTGCTGAATAAGGAGAATAAGGTTGTAGCAGTAGGTAACCCCATTCATAACCCGAATATCAGAGATTTATTTTTGAATATAATTTCCGGTGGCACTTCTCTTCCAGATGAAAAACGTCCTCAAACAGAGGTGAAGATAGAGGCTCTGTCTATGGACTTGGGTATGTTTGATTGGAAAAAAGAACAGAAATGTATTTTTACCGTTGAGAATACGGGAAAAGAGTTGCTTGTGATTGATGATGTCAATACTTCGTGCGGATGTACTACAGTGGAGTATTCGAGAGAACCGGTTCAGTCCGGAAAGACGATAGATATTACCGTCGTTTATAAGGCTGAATATCCGGAGCATTTTAACAAGACGATTACTGTCTACTGTAACTCGCCTGTTTCACCTTTGCAATTGAAAATAAAAGGAGATGCTAAATAAAAGTTAAGAGATTGCCGGCTGACGGTTGAGGCGCAGTGGACAAATAACCATGGGGGGCGATTTTGTTCAATGGTTTATTTCTAGGAGTAGTTGATAAACTTGCTGCAATTCACCGAAAGCCGGCTTTTTATGATTAAGGGTAGTATATGACAGGAGTAGCGGAAAAGAAAAAAAGAATGATAAAGATTTACCTATTATGGGTGCTGTTAGTCGGTAGCTTGTGCTGTTCTTGTACAGGAAATAAACGATTGGAATATGCGTTGGAGTTTGCCGGATAGGAATATTTTTTTCGGACTTTAAAGAAATTTAATGATGCTAAAATGAAAAAGAAATTTTATGCAGCGTTATTAGCTGTAGCTGTTATTGCGTTTACGGGATATAATGTTTATCAGAGTTCCACTTTATCTGATTTGGCTTTAGCTAATGTAGAGGCTTTGGCTAATATGAGTGAGGAGAGGGAAACAGTTAAATACTATTGTAAGGCTTCAGAGGGCAGATATATTTGCTCCTCTTGGAGACCTGGCTTATTGTGGAGTGGAACTAACCTTTGTTCTAATCATGATAGAAATTGTCGTTAAACAAGTCGATTAATAATAAACTAAGATTCATATATTGTTATTATATATGAATCTCAGCCTTTAAAATGAAGTTATTGGTTTATATTATGAAAAAAATAGCATTCTTGTTGCTTCTTTGTTCTTTGTTTGCATGTAGTCGTCAAGCGAAGAATGTTCCTCATTCTGGAGAGCGGCTATTAAATAAGAAAATATATTTGGATTCGGTAGTTGTTGATGCCAGTTATACCAGTGGTTGGGGGAATTTTTATTTAGTTGACTCTATCATTACATTTGCTGATACATATTATTCTAAATTTTATGATTATAAAGCTAATTCTGGTGATTTTGTTGCTGAACATTTTAGAAAAGGCAATGGTCCTGGAGAATTAAATGAATTTATGTTTGCTTATCCTATTCGTAATAAAAAGGGTCAGTGTTTAATTGTTGATAATTCAATTATGCTTCATTCTTTTAAACAACAGGATTATGAATTATTTCATCATGGTCGAATTAATTTCGGTTGGAATGGAGTATGTAAAGATTATGACTCCCCGCGAGCTTATAATATGATGTATTTAACTGACTATGGAGTTGATTTCTACTATCTAAATGACTCTATTATAATTTTTCCTGTAAACCTAATAGATCGTTTCGTTTCGGAGAAAGAGATAGAATCAGATCGTTATGATAAGTTGCATATTTTTGGGGAATTGAACGTAAATACTATGATAGTTGAACGTATCACGGGAAAAATGCCCGAAATTTATCATGAAAAACCTATTCCGAATTTTGAATCTTTTCGTTTTGCAATGAGAGGAGATACTGTATATGTAAATCATTATGTAGATTCATTGATTTATGTTTATTTGTATCCGGATGAACTTATTTACACTATGGGGTTTGAAGGTCGAGATATTGATCGTAATTATACGCAAACAACAGAACTGGATGAGGGGAAGACATTCATGAAAGATTATAAAACAGTTGGTTCAAGTGCTGGATTAGATTATGTACCTGAAACTAATATGTTGATTCGAACTTATGTGAAAGAGAGAGTTATGAGAAAGACAGGGCTACAGTTGTATCAAAACTCAAACATGCTGGCTGATATAGATGTACCCAATTACTTTATGTTTCTTGGATACAATAATGGTTGGTACTATGGAGTACGTAAATTACCTTTAGAAACAGAGAATGATATACGTTTTGTTTTTTATAAATTCCGAATAGAATGACATTTTTTTATGTTCTTATCACTTTTCTATTTATGAATACCTATATCTGTTTTAGTCGGAAAAGTAAAGATGAGGTTATTTTTAATAGAAGGAGAGTTGATGTTGGTACTATTATGAATGATATATTACTGAAATGTTCTTTCAAATTTACCAATGTTAGTTCTCATGATATAAAAGTAAATAAAATATATCGATCTTGTAATCTTAGAACAGGAGAGTCATCTTATATATATGATTGTAGACACATCTAGTAAGAATGGATATTTTGAGGTTGCTGTTGTGGTTCAGTTGAATACTTTACAAGAAAATTATGCATTAAAGGTGGTAGGGAATAAAAAAGATTAGAAATGAAATATGATAGTGTATTGTTGTTAATTTCGGTTGTGTTGAGGATTTGTTCATGTAAGAACTAAAATGTAGAAAAAAAGAATGATAAGGATTTACCTATTATGGGTGCTGTTAGTCGGTAGCTTGTGCTGTTCTTGTACAGGAAATAAACGATTGGAATATGCGTTGGAGTTTGCCGGGGAGAATAGGGGAGAGCTTGAAAAAGTTTTGGAACACTATAATGATAGCGGACTGAAACAGGATGCCGCACGCTTTTTGATTGAAAATATGCCCCGCTATTTTAGTTATGAAGGATGGCAATTGGATACGTTAAAAGCAATTCATGCAGCCACAGAACATACGGATGGATGGGTGAATAAAAAAGATCGCAAAAAATGGGAACATTTTTCTTTTCGGACTTTAAAGAAAGTTTATGATGCTAAAGTGATTAAAGCTGAGTTCTTGATTCATCACATAGATCAAGCCTTTGAAGTTTTTGAAAAAAGATCCTGGAATAAATATTTGCCATTTGATGATTTCTGTGAATTGATTTTGCCATATCGGATTGGTGATGAACCCTTGGAGGAATGGCGTGGTTGGTATAGGGAGCGTTATGAATCTATATTGGATTCGCTCTATCAAGGGACAGATGTGGTAGAAGCCACCGATCGTTTAGGGGCTTATTTGCGTCAGGAAAAAGACTTCAGGTATAGTGTTGAGCTGGACTTACCCCATTTAGGTGCAGGTTTTTTGCTAGCTAACAGGGTTGGAAGCTGTGAGGCGTCTTGTGATTTTACGGTCTATGTGTTACGTGCGCTTGGTATTCCCGCTGCAACGGATATTTATCATTATGGACCCGGTAAGGGAGCCGGTCATGTCTGGAATGTATTGAGGGATACAACCGGTGGCTATGTTCCTTTCTGGTTTATTCAGACTAAAGTGGAGCGAGGCGGAAGTGATAAACGAGAAAAAGGGAAGGTATACAGGCGGTGTTTTGGAGCACAGCAGGAGAAAGTATCAGGTATCCGCCGCGATCGGTCTGTTCCGTTTCCGCTGAAAGATCCATATTTAAAAGATGTTACAAGTGACTATTTCCCGGCAAATCAGGTTACAATAGAAATTGATCCTCAGGTTGATAAAAAGTATATCTGCCTGGGTGTGTTTACATTGGAAGGATGTATGCCCATAGATATAACTGTGCAGAAAGGAAATAAAGCAACCTTTATGAATGTAGAACCCGGAATTTTGTTTCAACCGCTATATGATAACGGGATGAAGTGGGTGGCAGCCGGATACCCTTTCCTTGTAGACGAAAAGGGAGAGGTGAAGTATCATAAACCCGATTGCGCTGTGAAAGGAAGTATGGATTTGAACCGTAAATTCTTATTGCGACAATATCTGAAAGATTATCTCAGCGCTGTAGTGGGGGATAAGATAGAGGGAGCCAATCATTCGGATTTTTCGGATGCCTGTCTGTTGCATCAGATAGTGGATACACCTAAGGTAAGCTATCAGGTGGCCTATCCACAATTCCGGAAGAGATACCGGTATATACGTTATACTTCGACCCCCGAAAAAACACTTCAATTGGCGGAATTACAGCTTTTCCGAAAAGTGGATGATCAAGAGAAAATAGCGGCTAAGGTCATCGATGGCAGTAATGCTTTTATTGCAGATGACCGGTTTGATCGTTTTAAAGTGAATGACGGTGATGGATTAACCTTTTTTCTTACGAAAGAGAAGGGAGCATTCGTTACACTTGATTTAGGTAAGCCGGAAAAGATTGAAAAAATAGTCTATATGCCTCGTAACGATGATAACTTCATTCGGTTAGGGGATCAGTATGAACTGTTTTATCAGGATGGATTTCGTGGTTGGATTTCTTTAGGCAGGCAAGTAGCCTCAGAATTAACATTGCACTATGACAATATACCCCAAAATTCAGTACTTTGGCTTCGGAATTTATCAAGAGGGAGAGAAGAAACCGTATTTCGAAACGAGGACGGTCGGCAGGTTTTCTTTGTAAAGTGGTAAAAACAGGAAAGAAACAGATCAAAAAAGAGGAATTTCTTTTATTTATTTTGTAAAATAGACTGTAAATCGCTGAATGGTCTGATTTTGTTGTTTTTTGACCGGATATTAGCTTCCTTAATCTTATTTTTTCTCAAACTTTGTAAGGTAAATCAATGTAAAAAGTATGACTATAATGAAGTTGAGACTGGGAGTTCGTGGGATGATGTGGCTAACCTTGGTAATTATGATGTGGGGCATCATATCTTGTCGAACTCAAGAAGAGAAATGTCTTGAAGAGGTTTTATCTCTTCCGCTCGCCAATAAAGAAGAACTACAAAAAGTACTGGATCATTATAAAGATGACAGCCTGAAGTATCAGGCCGTTTGCTTTCTAATCAGGAATATGCCTTTTCATGCAGGATACGAGGGAAATGCTTTGAAGCATTATTACCAATATTTTGATATTTACGCGCAAGGAAAATTAGGACCGCACGAAGTGATTGATTCTTTAAAAGAAAATTCGTTTTCTGTTTCGCAATTAAAACGGATAGAGGATATTGCCAATATTGATTCTTCTTTACTGGTGCAGAACGTGGATTGGGCTTTTAAGGTGTGGAGAGAGCAGCCTTGGGGCAAGAATGTAAGTTTTGATAATTTTTGTGAGTTTGTTCTACCTTATCGATTGGGAGATGAACCACTTGGATTCTGGAGAGAAGATATTTATAAACGCTATAATCCAATATTAGATAGTATCCGGTTGTTGCCTCAAGCTCAGGATCCGTTGGTTGCTGCAAAGGTGTTGATGGATTCGCTTGTTGTGGAACAATCCCATTTTACCGGTCTGTTTCCCGCCGGTCCGCATTTAGGTCCTTCAGTAGTGTCATGGCGTGCGGGGAGCTGTCGCGAGTTCGCCGATTTGGTAGTGTATGTAATGCGTGCTTTGGGTATTCCTTGTGGGACAGACTATATGGCGATGCGTGGAGATAATAACGTGCCGCATTTCTGGAATTTTACATTGGATAAAGATGGAAAAACGTATATTACGGAATTTCCCGATCCTAATTGGAAACGGGCTGTGAGTATGTATAATCCTAAGGCAAAGGTATACCGGAATACGTATGGCTTAAACTGGAAAGATGTAAAGAGACAACAGGGAAAAATGATGCATCCGGCGTTTCGAAAACCTCTATATCAGGATGTCACGGCTGTGTATGCCGACAGCTTGAATCGTGATCTGGTAGTGTCTTCTGATATTTTGTGTAAGGAAGTTCACAAAGGAGATATTGTCTATTTTTGCCTTTCCACAAGGATGGATTGGGTACCTATAGCATGGACTGTTTTTGAAGAAGACTCATTGCGCTTTCAAGATACGGAAGGTAGTGTGATTGGTTGTTTGGCTACATGGAATGGAAAACGTCTTGTGATGCAGTCCGAGCCGTTTACCTATGATAAAATGTCAGGAACGATTGCTTTGCTCACTCCTCAAAGTGAAAAAGAAGATATAACCTTGTATTTTAAGTTTCCGCTGTTCTGCGACTTAGGTATCCTTCGTATGCCCGGAGGAGTTTTTGAAGGAAGTAATGATTCGCAGTTTCGCTCTGCAGATACATTGTATTATGTAAAACAATGGCCTTTCCGCTTGAACAACACTATTTTTCCGGAGAAAGAAAAGTTTTATCGCTATGTTCGGTACAAGGGGCCGAAGGGGAGTTATTGCAATATAGCAGAGATGGCTTTCTTTGAAGATACCTCGGATACGTTGGCGTTGAAAGGGCGGATCATCGGAACTCCGGGTTGTTTTCAGAAAGACGGCTCGCATGATTATTACAAAGTATATGATGGCAATCCCTATACTTATATGGATTATAAGACTCCTGATGAGGGGTGGGTCGGATTAGATTTTGGCATTCCCCACCGGATAAAGAAATTTACTTATATTCCTCGTAATTCGGATAATTTTATCCATAAAGGAGATGTATATGAATTATTCTATTGGCATGACAAGAAATGGAATTCTTTAGGTCGGCAAGTGGCAAAAGCAGATTCTTTGAATTATGTAATTCCGAAAGGGGTAGCCTTATTTTTAAAGAATCATACGCAGGGAAAGGACGAACGGATCTTTAAGAAGACCGATGGGAGACAACAGTTTTGGTAGAAGAGAATGAGGATGGTATGTCGTCATTACTAAAGCAAGAATATCTGCCGGACTCTGTCTCGGTTTATAATCAAGAGCCAGATATTTTAAAAGAGATAAATAATGAATGTTAGATGTTTTTTATGGGGGATTTTGTTTATAACTGTATCAAGTTGTATAGAATCTGATAGGATTATGCATTATGCTCAATTTGAGCATACCATAAATTTGAAATCCGATAGAATACAGGTTCCTTCGGTGTTATTGTATCCACGGAGTTTAGTTTTATGTGATAGTAATCTGATAGTATTCAATGAAAAAATGGATACTATGTTTCAATGCTTCCATTTGCCGGATTTGACTTTTCAATATGGTTTTGGAACACAGGGGCAGGGACCGAATGATTTCGTTCTCCCTTCTATTACCCCTGTGAAATATCAAAAGAACGGTTTTGTCATGTTAGACGGAATTAACCTGAAACATATTAGTGTCGAGAAAGACAAAGCTATCGTACAGACTTCGACTTTAAATTATGGATTTAATTGTTTTAATGACTTGATAAGTATTTCCGATAGCAGTTATTGTTGTAATGGAGGTTTTGAGAATGAAAAAGAATTTAGGTTTCTTTATCCTGACGGAAATCATGAATCATGGGGAGAATATCCTGAAACAGAGGAACGTTTCGGATCTGTTTTGGGCAGGAATCAAGCGTATATAAAGATGACCGTCGCTAAGCCTGATAAGAGTTGTTTCGTTTCGTTCTACCAACATATACGCCGTTTCAGAATTTATGGTAAAGATGGAGAATTAAAAAGAGATGTTATTTTAGATATTCTTCCCGGGCAAGAACGTCCTGAAGTGGATGATTATTTGAGATTCATACATCCTATAAGTGTCTATGCAACGGACAGTTATATTTATACATTAAATCTGGATATGACAACAGAGGAAATTGAGAATCGGAAAACTACTCCTAACATCCAAGTATTCGATTGGGAAGGAAAGCCACTTACACAATATAAACTCGATTGTTTTATTAACACTTTTGTCGTTGATGAAGTTGCAAATAAGATTTATGGAGCTTTTGTTGAAGACGAAGATCATATTTATGTATTTAATTTACCCCGATTATGAAATGGATGATTTTGATTTTTTTGAATTTTTTGTTTTGTGCCCAACTTGTTGGGCAAGTATCACGACCCGATAGAAACCTTTTGCGTGGTGAGACGTATGTGATTGAGGTGCCGAAAGGATGGAAACGTCCTTCTGCTGTGCATTCTTGCAATGATGAACCTTTGAAACGCGTTAATGGGAAATACGAAACTACAAAGTTTATGAGAGTATATTCAAAACGTAAAGATCGTTGTGGTGCGGTATTGACCATTATGGAAATACAAAAATGTGCATCTTTTCAGGAAATATTTAAGGAAGACAGTATTTGGGCATCGACGGATACTACGCAGGTGAAGGTGATATATAAGTCTGTCAATAGTAAGAATGGGGTTAAAAAGATGGCTTTTACTTCGTATAAGGCAGAGCGTCATCCGGAAACTAACGAATTATCTGCTTTGCAAAAGGTTGAATGGTATTTGCAGGGGCGTGAAAATGTATATTATATCAGTTTTACGTCTTGCTCATTGTTTTTAGAACTGCTACCGCAGATTAAAGATATTGTGGCGTCGTTAAAGGAACTTTAAGTAAAACATTTGGTAATATTTTTACGAATAAGATGTGTTTATAATTTAAAATGTATTATTTTTGCGAGTATAGAAAAGAATATCGCAATAAGTAGCCTTGACTAATATATGTGGAAGAAGTTGTCGCTGTATGTTTGTTTAATAACTATTTTGTGTTCTTGTCAGAAACAACGTAGTGCTTATGCACCTCCTACGTTTCCGGAAGTAAAGAAAATACATGCTCATCGTTTGTCGGACGAACTCCTGATCAGCTATCCTTTGGATATGGCTGTTAGTGAGGACTATATCTTTATATTGGCTTTGGCAGATAATGCCTGGTTGCAGGTATATGATAAGACTACAGGGCAACTGCTTGGAAGTTTTGTAACAAGAGGGCAGGGACCGGGTGAAGCGACTACTGCGAACATGTGCTATTATAATGCACGTGAAAAGAAAATTTCTGTGTATGACGAATCTTCTATGAAGTTATTGACTTATCAGTTTGATAAAGACGCTGATAATTGGGGAGCGTTGATAGAAGAACGGTCTTTTTATGATTTAGGAGGTACAGTACGCCGGGTGTGGGAACTTCGGAATGGTAGGTTTTTGGTAGATGGTCAGTTGGGAACAAAGTCGGATCAGCAAAAACGTTTTCAGATGTTGGCAGATGCAAAAGTGGTGGCTGATTACAATGATTTTCCTATAGATACTCCGAAAGAACGTTCCGTTTGGTCATCGCCAGCAATTGCGATATCTCCGGATTGTAAAAAGATGGCCGTAGGAACTTTATATGGAGGAATCCTTGAATTATTTGATTTATCACAAAACATAGAATTAAGAGCAATCCGAAAATTTTATCCTCCGGTCGTGCAATATTTATCCGGAACTATCCAAAACACAGAGGAGACTGTTTGGGGCTTTTCTGCGTTATGTGCTACAGATGAAAGGATTTATAGTGTATTTATAGGTGACAAGAATCCCAATTTATTTAATAACTTATCCGTTTTTGATTGGGATGGCCGGGAATTAATCAAATATAATACTGATTGCCTCGTTTTGAGAATTTGTGCTTCAACTCAGGAACCAAATAAACTGTATGGGATTGCTTTTTCTGAAACTCATGAATTTTATCTGGTCTCTTTTTCCTTGGGTTCTTGACAGGGGATCGCATTAAAATGTATATATATATGAAGAAAGAGGTTTGGATAAAACTGGTGAAACGAATCGGAAACTGGATTGTGAATATCTGTTTCTATTCTTGTGTGGCTTTTGTTGCCTGGATGGTATTGCAGGTGTTTTGCCTGACTTCTTTCAAAATCCCCTCCAATTCAATGGAACCGGCATTGCTTTCGGGAGACAAAATACTGGTGGATAAATGGACCGGTGGGGCACGTCTGTTTAATATCTTTGCGTCATTGCGAGGAGAAGAAGTGGATATCTATCGTCTACCGGGTTTCGGATCGTTTCAGCGGGACGATGTGCTTGTTTTTAATTTCCCTTATCAGGATGGGAGCGACAGCATCGGATTTGATATAATGAAGTATTATGTGAAACGGTGTATTGCCTTGCCGGGTGATACTTTGGAAATACGTAAGGGCTATTATCATATAAAAGGAATCACAGACAGTGTGGGGAATGTGCAGGCGCAACATCGGATTGCACGTGTCAGAAGGGAAGATTCACATGGGATCGTGATGGATGCTTTTCCGTGGGACGGACGTCTGGGATGGACCATTCAGGAATTCGGACCTCTTCCGGTACCGGCCAAAGGGCAGGTGGTGAAAATAGATACATTGTCTTGTTTGCTTTACGGAAGATTGATCCATTGGGAGCAGAAGAAGAGACTGCGGCAAAAAGGAGAGGTGGTATGTCTGGGCGATAGTGCAATAACGGAATATAAGTTCACAGAGAATTACTATTTCGTATCGGGAGATAATATGGAAAATTCCAAGGATTCACGTTATTGGGGAATGTTGCCCGAATCATATATTGTAGGTAGGGCATTTACAATATGGCGGTCGGACGATCCTTTACGTGGAAAGATTCGTTGGAACCGGGTATTTAAAAGAATAAAATGATGAGAGAAAAAGTAGATTATATGCATATTATACTTCGTGGAGGACTTCTGGCAATGGTATGTGCACTGCTGTCTGTGGTATGGGTAAATGATCCGATGCTTCCGGCAGGTGAGTTGTCGGGGCAATGGCTCTATCTGGCAAAAGTTGCTATGGGAGCTGCTGTCGGTTGGGTGGTGTTGGCCTTTCTCTATTATAGAAAGGGGTATGATATGGGGGCTGATTTTTATCAGGTCGTTATTTGGAGTTTTATTGTTTTGGCTGCTTCTGAGGCTATTTATGGCTTGAGGCAGCTTTATGGTTTTACTTCTTCCCATCATTCTCTGTATTCCTTGACCGGATCTTTTTTTAATCCCGGACCGTATTCCGGTTATCTGGCTATGATATTTCCTCTTTGTCTGGATCAATGGTTACGATTACGGAAAAGGGAGAATAAAAATTGGATGGAATGGACGGGATATTATGGGGCCGTGGCAGTATTGTTTCTTATACTCTGTGTGCTTCCTGCGGGAATGAGTCGTTCGGCATGGGTGGCTGCTCTTATTTCAGGTATTTGGGTATATGGAGTGCATAAATCCTGGCCGGTACGCTTGAAAAGAGTGTGGATGCGCAAAAAGACAAAGGTGCTGGCCGTCACCTCTGTGTTATGTATAGTTGTGTTGGTCGGAGGAGTCTGTTTGTTTAACCTGAAAAAAGATTCGGCCAGCGGGCGACTGTTCATGTGGAAAATCAGTAGCCGTGCCATTGCAGAGAAACCATTTACAGGCTATGGCCAAGGAAATTTTGCACTGGCATATGGGACAAGTCAGGAAGCTTATTTTGCCGAAGGGAGTTATTCGCCTCAGGAAGAATTGGTGGCAGGAAGTCCGGAATATGCTTTTAATGAATATTTGCAGATAGCACTCGAGTGGGGGATACCCGTATTGCTTTGTTGCCTGGTTTTTGCAGGATTTTGTCTACGGAAAGGTGTGGAACTGAAACGTTGGGGGCCTTGTGGCAGTGTGATCTCTTTGTTGGTATTTGCTTTTTCTTCTTATCCGATGCAATTGCCTGCTTTTGTTATTGCATTCCTGATTTTACTGATGGCTTGTATTGCAGGACGCTTTCTTGCCTGGCAACTGGCGTTTGCTTGTGTGTTGGGATTTTCCGGATACCATTGGTGGCAGGCAGATGTGCATCAAGAGTGCAAGGACTGGGCCAACTGCCGTATGTTGTATCAGGCAGGTGCTTATCAAAGTGCAAAAGAAGGCTATGAACGTTTGTATCCGAAATTAAAGGGAAGAGGGGCCTTTTTGTTTGAGTATGGGCATTGTTTGCATAAATTAAAGGAGGCGGATGCTTCAATTCTATTATTGAAAGAAGCTTCTACCCGAAGTTGCGATCCGATGATACTAAATATTATTGGTAAGAATTTTCAGGAAAAAGGAGAATATGCTCAAGCTGAAAAATGGCTTTTGCGTTCTACTCACTTATTGCCGGGAAGGATTTATCCATATTACTTGTTGGCGAAGCTGTATGCCTCGCCTGGATATTTACAGCCCGATAAATTCCATGAAATGGCGGACTTGGTCTTGACCAAGGAACCCAAAGTACAGTCGACAGCCGTACGGGAAATGAGGGATGAAATAAGGAAGTTAGTTATAGATGTAAGTAACGAAAAAATCGTAAATAACAGAAATGTAAATGATTAATATGTTTTAAATGCAAGAAAAAGTATACAATTTCTTTTGCGTTTCTGAAGATTAGCAATTATATTTGTGACTGTATGCTAATAATATGAAATACATCATATATATATATGTCTTGGAAATAAGACATCAAATAAATAGAATTTGCTATGATAAACAGAATAAACGAACTACAAATAAGATTCGGGAATGAAATGCAGTTTTCCTATCCGAATCTTGACGGATTAATTGGAAGAAAAGTTTTTTGTCCACCTATACAAGTAACGTAAAAATCGTAAATTGCTAATAATTAATGGATTTAAGCTTCTGTGTTATCCGGAATTAGTCCACCATTTATTTTGAGTTTTAGAAAGTAACCAACTATATTTGCAATCATAATTAATAGAGAAAAAGTTTAATAACATTATGAAAAACCAGTATCCCTTCTATACGCTTTGTCTGGCATTGACAATGCTGACAGCTTGTTCCGGTGAGAAGAAAGAGAGTGCTTCTGAAAAAGGAGTGGAAACCGTGTTGCCCGACACGAAAAACGAGGTGTCTGTCATGACGCTCAAAAAGCAGATATTCAATCATGAATTGGTGAGTAATGGAAAAATTTCTGCCCGGGGAATGGCTGACCTGAGATTTGAAAGTGGTGAAGTGATAGCCCATATTTGGGTAAAGAACGGAGACCGGGTACGAAAGGGGCAGAAGTTGGCGGAGTTGGACAAATTCAAACTTGACAACCAGTTGTCGCAATCGGAAGACGCTTTAAAAAAGTCGGAATTGGAATTGAGGGATGTTCTTATCAGTCAGGGCTATCCGGCAGACGATATTAGTCAGGTACCCGAAGAGACAATGAAGTTGGCAAAGGTGAAGAGTGGTTATGATCAGAGCAAATCACAATATGAAATGTCGAAATACAATGCAGAGCACGCTACTTTGACCGCACCTTTTGACGGAGTAGTTGCTAACCTGTTTTCGAAACCCTACAATCTGGCCAGTACTTCGGATGTATTCTGTACGGTGATCGATATGCAGGGGATGGAAGTAGATTTTACTGTACTTGAAAGTGAGTTGCCATTAATAAAGAATGGAGATAAGGTAGTGATCAAGCCCTATTCGGATGCCGCAACAGTACACGAAGGAAGTATTTCGGAAATCAACCCTTTGGTAGATGATAAAGGAATGGTGAAGGTGAAAGCCCGGGTGAACGGGGCCGGTAAGCTGTTTAGCGGGATGAATGTACGTGTCAGTGTACATCGTTCGTTGGGAGAGCAGTTGGTGATTCCGAAAAGCGCAGTCGTACTTCGTTCGGGCAAGCAGGTTGTATTTACCCTGAAAGATGGGAAGATGGCCCAATGGAACTATATTCATACCGCTTTGGAAAATGCAGACAGTTATAGTGTGGCCGACGGACTGACAGAAGGAGATACGGTCATCGTAAGCGGAAACATTAACCTGGCACACGAAGCTCCGGTCACAATCATTGAATAAGGATGAATCACTAACACAGAACAATTATGATTAAATTCCTGATACAACGTCCCATTGCCGTATTGATGGCTTTTACGGCTTGCTTCATAGTGGGGTTGGTGACGTACTTCACATTACCGGTATCGCTGTTGCCGGATATCTCCATCCCGGAGATTACCGTACAGGTATCAGCTAAAAATACCTCGGCACGTGAATTGGAAAACACAGTCGTGAAGCCTGTCCGTCAGCAATTGATTCAGGTGGCTGCCCTAAAAGACATGACCAGTGAAACGCGTGACGGTGCGGGTATTATCCGGCTTAGTTTTGATTTTGGTACCAATACGGACCTGGCATTCATAGAGGTTAACGAAAAGATTGACGCAGCTATGAACTATTTGCCTAAAGATACCGATCGTCCGAAGGTGATCAAGGCAAGTGCTACCGATATTCCGGTATTCTATCTGAATCTGACTTTAAAGACAGACAGTGCTTATGAAGAGACGGATCAGCAGGCTTTCCTGAATTTATGTGAGTTTTCAGAGTCGGTAATCAAACGCCGTATCGAACAGTTGCCGGAAGTGGCAATGGTAGACGTTACCGGTTTGCTGGAAAGACAATTGCAGATTGTACCCGATATGGATAAACTGGCTATGCTTGAATTATCCATTGAAGATATTGAGACAGCTCTGGCGCAAAACAATGTAGAGCCGGGAAGCATGACCGTACGGGATGGATACTATGAATATAACATCAAGTTCTCAACTCTGCTCCGTACTGCGGAAGATGTGGAGAATATATATATCCGTAAGGGAGATCGCATCATACAGTTGAAAGAATTTTGCCGGATAGCGATAGTACCGGTCAAAGAAAAAGGAGTATCTGTGTCGAACGGTAAAAGGGCCGTGACGCTTGCCATCATTAAGCAGGCCGACGAAAACATGGACAATATGAAAGATGCTCTGTCGGAAACAATGGATTATTTCAAAAAGATCTATCCGGATATCGAGTTTAGCGTGAGTCGTAATCAAACCGAACTGCTGGACTATACAATATCTAATCTTCAGCAGAATCTCTCACTCGGTTTTGTTTTCATTTGTATCGTTGCCGTACTCTTCTTGGGAGATGTCAAATCTCCATTCATTATTGGGCTGAGTATGGTGGTGTCTATTGTCATCAGTTTCTTGTTTTTCTACCTGTGTAAAATGTCTCTCAATATCATCTCCCTGTCCGGACTGATCCTGGCACTGGGTATGATGATCGACAGTTCGATTATCGTAACGGAAAATATATCGCAATACAGGGAAAAGGGTTATTCGTTGCGGAGAGCCTGCGTGGCGGGAACAAGTGAGGTGGTGACTCCTATGCTGAGTTCTTCGTTTACGACAATCGCCGTATTTGTACCTTTGGTATTTATGAGTGGTATCGCGGGTGCTATCTTCTACGATCAGGCTTTTGCCGTTACGGTAGGATTGATGGTCTCTTATTTCACCGGTATCATGTTGCTTCCTGTTCTGTATATGTTGGTCTATCGTACCGGGATCAAAGGTGGTCCGAAGTGGTTGAGGCTGAAAATTAATAATCCTTTGAAAGAACATACTCTGGACCGCTTCTACGATAAGGGTGTCGACTGGGTATTCAGTCATAAGACGTTGAGTGTATTGTTCTGTGCCATCTCTTTTCCGTTATGTATCTTCTTTTTCTACTTTATCGATAAAGAAAGAATGCCGGATATCGACGAAAATGAATTGATTACCCGTATTGAATGGAACGAAAACATTCATGTGGACGAGAATCAACGCCGGGTCGATGAATTGTTCCGTGAGTTGCAGGGAGCATCTGTGGAGCAGACAGCGTCCATCGGATTGCAGGATTACATTTTGAACCGGGAACAAGAGTTGTCGTCATCGGAGGCGGAACTTTATTTTAAGACCGAAACCTCGAAAGAGATTGCTCCGTTGCAGGAACAAATTTATCAGAAGTTGAAAGAACGTTATCCTTTGGCTGTGATTTCATTCTCTCCTCCTGAAACAGTTTTTGAGAAACTGTTTGTGACCGGTGAGGCTGATATTGTGGCCGAATTATATGCCCGCAATAAGGACAGGGCACCCGGCCCCGGTACTTTGCGTGGATTGGAGCAAACATTCGGTCAGAAGACAGGAATACCTCCTACAGGTATTGCTTTCGAAAACCAATTGAACCTCAGTATTAATCAGGAAAAGCTATTGTTGTATCAAATCTCTTATAACGAGTTGTATCGTGTGCTGAGAACTGCTTTCAAGGAAAACAGTGTAGCTATGTTGCACTCTTATCAGCAATATCTGCCTATCAGCATTGCAGGAGACGAAAAGACGGTTAACCAGGTTTTACAGGAAACCTTGATTCAGACACAACCGGACAGCAAGACGGGAGAGGTGAACTTTATTCCCTTACGGGAGCTGATAAAAGTAACTCCCGCAGAAGATTTGAAGAGTATTACAGCCGGAAGAAATGGGGAGTATATTCCTTATAAATTCTATGGAGTGGAGAATGCGGAAAAGTTGATGACCCAGGTTAAAGAAACATCTAGCGAGACAGGAGATTGGGACATCGCCTTTTCGGGAAGCTTCTTTTCCAATCAGAAGATGCTGGACGAACTGGTGGTCATTCTGTTCATCTCCCTTTTGCTGATGTATTTCATTTTGGCGGCTCAGTTCGAGAGTTTCATGCAGCCTTTGCTGGTGTTGATGGAAATACCGATTGACGTGGCGTTTGCATTGGTATTGCTTTGGGTGTGCGGACATACATTGAACCTGATGTCGGCCATCGGATTGATTGTGACTTGCGGTATCGTGATCAATGACTCCATCCTGAAGCTGGATGCCATCAACGAATTGCGTAAGGAGGGAGTACCATTACTGGAGGCCATTCATGAAGCCGGACGAAGAAGATTACGACCGATTATCATGACATCGTTGACCACTATTTTTGCAATGGTACCGTTGCTGTTTTCGTTCGACCTTGGTTCCGAACTTCAGAAACCGCTGTCTATAGCCATGATAGGTACTATGACAATCGGTACCCTGGTGAGTTTGTTCATCATCCCTTTGTTGTATTGGTTTATTTATAGAAATAAAGAAAAACGATAGATATGAAGAAAAGATATTATATAGTAATAGCAGCCTTGCTGTTTGGGGCTTCTGTAGCGAAGGCTCAGGATCATATAAAACTCGATTTGCAGAAGACGATACAATTGGCCAATGACAGTTCACTGGAGGCATTCCGTACGCAGAATATGTATCTTTCCGGTTATTGGGAGTATCGGACTTTCAAGGCCAACCGCCTGCCGAGCCTTACTTTGAATATGACTCCTGCCGAGTACAACCGGGATATCACCAAGCGATACGATTCGGAAAAGGACCTGGATGTTTATCGTAGCCAACAGTCGTTCTATGCATCGGGTAATCTGGCTATCCAGCAGAACTTCGATTTGACCGGCGGTACTTTCTACCTGCAATCGCAATTGGGATATATGCGTAGTTTTGGTGGGAACAAGACAACGCAGTTTACCAGTGTACCTATCCGGTTGGGATATTCACAGAGCCTGGTCGGATATAATTCGTTCAAGTGGGAGAGAAAGATTGAACCCTTGAAATATGAAAAAGTAAAGAAAGAGTTTGTGTATAATGTGGAAGCCGTATCCGTGCAGGCCACTACGTATTTCTTTAACCTGGCTATGGCGCAGGCCGAGTATAACCTGGCCAAGGAGAATATGGTTTCTTCGGATACGCTTTATAGCATCGGAGTGCAACGCCAGAAGATAGCAGCCATCTCGAAAGCCGACTTATTGACACTGAAGTTGGATGTGGTGAATGCACGCAATACGTTGCAGAACAAGGCTAGTGCCCTGAAACGCGCCATGTTTTCACTGGTTTCGTTCCTGAACCTGGATAAGAATACGGTTATTGATATCGACTTGCCTGTCCGGCCTCAGGAATTGGTGATACCGGTGGACAAGGCATTGCAGATGGCACATGAAAACAATCCTCAGTTACTGGGGTTAAAGCAGAACGTACTGGAAGCCGAACGCAATGTGGACAAGACGAAAAAAGAGTCGCGTTTCAATGCGAGCGTGAATGCCAGTATCGGTTTCAACCAGGTGGCTGATAATTTTGGAGATGTGTACCACAAACCCATGCAGCAGGACTTGGTATCGGTCAGTGTCAGTATTCCGTTGGTTGACTGGGGGGTAAGGAAAGGTAAATATAACATGGCCCGCAATAACCTGAATGTGGTGAAAACTTCTGCCCGCCAGGATGAAATCAGCCTGGACGAAGAAGTGATCATGACTGTGAACGATTTCAATATTCAACAGAATATGATCACCAGTGCCGAAGAAGCACTAGACCTCTCTATCCTGGCCTATAACGAGACTCGTCAGCGGTTTATCATCGGGAAAGCAGATATCAACAGCCTGACCCTGTCTCTGAACCGTCAGCAAGAGGCACAACAGAATTACATTTCAGCCTTGCAAAACTATTGGCTGAACTATTATAAGATACGTAAACTGACGTTACATGACTTTGCTACCGGAATCTCGCTGACTGACAAGTTTGACTATGCGGGAGGACAATTGGTGCGATAGTGCTAACTAACATTGAAACGATGGATAATCCTTCTAAAATAAAAACGCAGACGAAAGCCTCTTCTTTTACGCTGATTGTCGCCTTTATATGCGTGGCGTTGATCGGTCTGGCCTTAATCCCCCTGCTTCCCGTAAAGCTGAACCCTTCGAGAACCCTGCCCGGTTTTACGGTGCAGTTCAGTATGCCCGGTACTTCGTCGAGGGTGGTGGAAATAGAGGCTACCAGTAAACTGGAGGCTATGTTGGCACGTATCAAGGGCATAAAGAATATCTATTCTACCTCCGATAATGGTTCGGGAAGCATCACCATTGAATTGGATAAGTATGCGGATATAGATGCGGTACGTTTTGAGGCTTCTACCATTATCCGGCAGACCTGGCCGCAGCTTCCCGATGGAGTGAGCTATCCTTATATCAGGATGAAGCGCCCGGACGAGAATGCTTCCCGCCCTTTTATGTCGTTTACACTCAACGCTCCTTCTACTCCTATCTTGATTCAGCAATATGCCGATGAGCATATCAAAACAAGACTGGCACAGATTCAGGGCATCTATAAGATAGACCTGAGCGGAGCTACTCCCATGGAGTGGGTCTTGGAGTATGATAGCGAACAACTGAGACGATTGGGAATTACTTTGAGTGATATCCAGCAGGCTGTCAGCCGCTATTATCTGAAAGAGTTCCTCGGTACCTATAATGTCGAATCATCTACAGGGGGTAAAGAGTGGATCCGGTTGGCGCTGATGCCTGAAACAAAAGATGAGGGTTTCGATGCATCCCGTATCCGGGTGAAGAGTGCCGAAGGTAAATTGATCAGTCTGGACGAGCTTGTAACTGTGTCCCACATGGAAGAGGCCCCCCAAAGCTATTATCGCATCAACGGACTTAACTCCATTTATCTGTCGATAACAGCAGAAGAAACTGCCAATCAATTGCAATTGAGCAAACAAGTGAAAGAAGAGATGGAGGCCATACAAAAGGTGTTGCCTGCCGGATATGAAATTCACACCAGTTATGATGCGACGGAATTTATTCACGAAGAATTGAACAAGATTTATCTGCGTACCGGCCTTACGGTTCTGATCTTGCTGTTCTTTGTGCTGATTATCACTCTGAATCCGCGTTACCTATTCTTGATTGTAGTCAGCCTGAGCATCAATATTGCGGTAGCAGTCATTTTCTATTATCTTTTTGGGTTGGAGATGCAGCTCTATTCGCTGGCCGGTATTACAGTTTCGCTCAATCTGGTGATAGACAATACGATTGTGATGACCGACCATATACTGCACCGGCGTAACCTGAAAGCCTTTATGTCTATCCTGGCCGCTACTCTGACTACAATGGGAGCTTTGGTGATCATCTTCTTCCTTGACGAGAAGATACGGTTGAACTTGCAGGACTTTGCAGCCGTGGTGATTATCAACCTCGCCGTATCCTTGTTTGTCGCTCTGTTCTTCGTACCTGCCCTGATCGAAAAGATCGGGTTGAAAAAGAGGAAACGCCGTCGGACCCAATCCCGCTTCTTCCTTCTCCGGGCCTCTCTTCCGCGAAGAATAACGGTTTACTTTACCCGCTTCTATGGCTGGATGATACGTAAATTGTGTCGTTGGCGTGTGGCTGTCTGCATCTTGTTGATACTATTGTTCGGACTTCCGGTGTTTATGCTGCCGGATAAAGTGGAGGGTGAAGGACGTGCCACGGAGTGGTACAACAAAACCTTGGGATCGTCCACTTACAAAGAGAAGATCAAGCCGATAGTCGACAAAGCATTGGGAGGTAGTTTGCGCCTGTTTATCCAGAAGGTATACAACGGCAGCTATTTTACCCGGAACGAAGAAGTCGTGTTGTATGTATATGCCAATCTTCCGAACGGCAGTACGTTGGAGCAGATGAACGAACTGATCAAGAAGATGGAAATCTATCTGAGCCAGTTTAAAGAAATTAAGCAGTTCCAGACTTCGGTATACAATGCCCGTCGGGGTAATATCAATATCTATTTTACCAAAGAGCATCAGAATAGCGGTTTCCCCTATACACTGAAAGCCAACATTATCAGTAAGGCCCTGCAACTGGGTGGAGGTAGCTGGGGTGTATACGGCTTGCAGGATCAGGGGTTCAGTAATGATGTTCGTGAGGGAGCCGGTTCGTTTCAGGTGAAGATGTACGGATACAATTATGATGAACTGTACGAATGGGCTGAAAAGTTGAAAGCCAAGTTGCTGACCCACCGACGGATCAAGGAAGTCATCATCAATTCGTATTTCTCTTATTGGAAAGACGATTATCAGGAGTTCTATTTTAATCTGAACCGTGAACGTATGGCGCAGGAGAATATCAATGCCAATATTCTGTTCTCCACCATCCGGCCGATATATGGTAAGAATATGGAGATCGGCTCGGTAGTGGCGGAAAATGGTTCGGAAAAGATAAAGCTTTCTTCCAAGCAGTCTCAGGAATATGATATCTGGGCCATGCAATATTTTCCGTATGGAACAGACAATAAACAGTATAAGCTGTCTGAACTGGCCACTATGGAAAAAGGGCAGATGCCCCAACAGGTTGCCAAGGAGAACCAGCAGTACAGGTTATGCCTGCAATACGAATATATCGGTTCGGGCGAGCAGGGAAACAAAATCCTGAAGCGGGATCTGGAAGAATTCAATAAAGAGTTGCCGATGGGGTATACGGCTCAGTCGGAGAGAGAGAGCTGGGGTTGGGGAAAAAAGGATAACAAGCAATACTTGCTTTTGCTGGTAGTGATTGCCATTATCTTCTTTACTACCAGTATTCTGTTCAACTCTTTGAAGCAGCCTTTGGCCATCATATTTATCATTCCCGTGTCGTATATCGGGGTATTCCTGACGTTCTATTGGTTTAAGCTGAACTTTGACCAAGGTGGCTTTGCTTCGTTCGTTTTGCTATGTGGTATTACGGTGAACGCCAGTATCTATATCCTCAACGAATACAATGCCATCCGGAGGCGTCATCCACGAATGTCGGCTTTGAGAGCTTATACCAAAGCCTGGAATGCAAAAATCCTTCCTATCTTCCTGACGGTGGTTTCCACCATCCTTGGTTTTATTCCCTTTATGGTCGGTACGGATAAGGAGGCATTCTGGTTCCCATTAGCGGCAGGAACTATCGGAGGATTGGTGATGTCTATCATCGGAATCTTTTTCTTCCTCCCGGTATTCGTGTTGAAGAAGAGGGTTGGTAAGCGTTGAATACCTTTTAAATAGTGAATGCTTTGAGCAATGGTGCTCTTAAAAGATGAACGATGAACGAGCTGTGCGATAGTCAATGCAGCTTGTTCATCGTTCATTTTTTACCAGTGTTTTTTCTATTTAAGAACGTCTATCGATCCTGATCTTCGTTCTTCACCATTCCTTTGAATTTATCGGGAAGTGCACTTTCTACAGCTGTGTAAGCCTCGGCCATAGTAGCTTTCATATTATCTGCTCCTTGTCCTTTGGGGGGGATGGGATCATGAATGGTCAGAATCATGCGATGACGGTGAATCCATTTGCCGGTGCGTGGCAGGATTTCGAAAGAGCCGTCTATGGTTACGGGAACTACGGCAAGCTGTAAGTCATCTGCCAATTGAAAAGCTCCTTTTTTAAAATATCCCATGTGTCCGGTGAAAGAACGGGCTCCTTCCGGGAAGACCACTAATGATACTCCGTCCTTCAGGGAGTCTTTGGCTTGACGAATGGTTTCAAGTACCTTTTTCGGTCCCGAGCGATCTACAAAGATATGTCCTGCGCTTTCGCATGCTTTTCCGACGAAAGGAATTTTGCGAAGGCTTTTTTTCATCATCCATTTAAAGTTACGTCCCAGAAAACCATAAATCAGAAAGATATCGAATGAGCCCTGATGATTGGGGACAAAGATGTAAGAAGTTCTTTCATGTAGCTTTTCGCGCCCATGCACTTTGACCGGGATCAACAGAAAAAGGCAGATCAGTTGTGACCATATTTTCCCCGGATAATATCCCCAGATGTGGGCTCCTCCCAGCAATGAACCAACGATTGTGACAACCGCCGTGAGGATAGTCAATACTAACAAAATGGGCAATGCAATGCAGATTTGATAAATATAGTATAGTATCTTCATAATGATTTTGGTTTTAGCTTGTGCAAAAATAAACAAAATAATATTGCTGTCCTGAATAATTGCTAACTTTGTTTCAAATTTCAATAGCATGATACGTATACTACATACAGCCGATTGGCATTTGGGACAAACCTTTTTCGGGTATGACCGCACGCAGGAACACGAACATTTTCTGGACTGGCTGGCCGGTGTCCTCACTAAGAACAAGATTGATGTACTGATTGTTGCCGGAGATGTCTTTGATGTTTCCAATCCTTCTGCTGCTTCCCAGCGGATGTTCTATCGTTTCATTCACAGGGTGACGACTGAGAATCCGCGATTGCAGTTGGTTGTTGTGGCCGGCAATCACGATTCGGCCGCCCGGCTGGAATCTCCTCTGCCTTTGTTGCAGGAGATGCGTACGGAGATTAAAGGAATTGTCCGTAAACAGAATGGCAAAATAGATTATGAGCATTTGCTGGTAGAATTGAAGAATGCGGCGGGGGAGGTAGAAGCCCTATGTCTGGCGGTACCTTTCTTGCGACAGGGAGACTATCCGGTGGTAGAGACTGAAGGCAATCCGTATGCGGAAGGGGTGAAGGAACTGTATGCCCGTTTGTTGAAATATGCGTTGAAGAAGCGGACTGACGGACAGGCATTGGTGGCTGTCGGACACCTGCTGGCAACCGGTTCGGAGATTGCCGAGAAAGATCATAGTGAGCGCATCATCATCGGTGGTCTGGAGAGTGTATCGCCCGAGTCTTTTCCCGAACAGATTGTTTATACGGCTTTAGGGCATATCCACAAGGCTCAGCGCGTATCGGGCAGGGAGAATATCCGTTATGCCGGCAGTCCCTTACCTATGTCGTTTGCCGAGAAGCATTATCACCACGGAGTGGTAAAAGTGACCCTGGATGAAGGTTGGGCGGTTGAGATAGAGAAACTTGAATATACTCCGTTAGTGCGTTTGCTAAGTATCCCTGCCACAGAAGCTGCGGCTCCGGACGAGGTGCTGGATGAATTGCGCGGGCTGGAACTACCGGAAGATGAACCGATGCCCTATCTGGAAGTCAAGGTGAAACTAAGCGAACCGGAGCCGATGTTGCGGCAGCAAGTGGAAGAAATACTGGAAGGCAAGCCGGTCCGGCTGGCCCGTATCGTTTCTTTCTATCGGCAGGCGGCAGAGGGGAGCGTGGAAGAAGAAGTCCTGACCGCCGGATTGCAGGAGATGAATCCCTTACAGATTGTGAAAGCAACCTTTGAGAATAGTTACCAGGCGGAGATGCCGGAAGAACTGGTAAATTTGTTCCAGGAGGCTTGCCGGACCATCAATTTAGAATGAATCAAATAGGAATTCACCACAGATTACACAGGAATTCACCACAGATTACACAGATTCACACAGATTAATAGATGATCTCGTTGATAGTAAAGATTAAAAGATCTGTGTGAATCCTGTAGTGATCTGTGTTAATCCGTGTAATCTGTGGTGAAAGCAAACCGAATAACCATGAAGATACTAACCATACGATTAAAAAATCTGGCTTCCATTGAAGGAACTTTTGAAATTGATTTCCAAGCCGAGCCTTTACGCTCTGCCGGGATTTTTGCAATATCCGGACCTACAGGAGCCGGAAAATCTACGATACTGGATGCGCTCTGTCTGGCGCTGTATGATAAGACACCCCGCTTCTCCGCTTCGGTTGAGAGTCTTTATATGTCAGATATCGGTGAGAGTCGGGTGAATCAGGCCGATGTGAAGAATATCCTTCGCAGAGGGACGGGAGAGGGATTTGCCGAAGTTGATTTTTTAGGAGCGTCCGGACACTGTTATCGTTCTCGTTGGTCGGTACGCCGGACAGGAAGCCGGGCTAACGGTGCTTTGCGGTCGCAGACGATACAAGTGACCGATCTGACTGCCAATCAGGAACTACAGGGAACGAGGAAAGAGTTGTTGGCACAATTGGTGACTTTGGTCGGTTTGACTTACGAACAGTTTACCCGTACGGTGCTGCTTGCCCAGAATGACTTCGCTACTTTCTTGAAATCCCGTGAGTCTGCCAAAGCCGAGTTGCTCGAGAAGCTGACCGGAACGGAGATATACTCCCGTATTTCCAGTGAAATCTATCTGCGTAGCAAAACAGCCGATGCAGAACTGAATCAGCTGAAGAGCAATGCCACTCTGATCGAACTGCTTTCCGAAGAGGAAATCACTCTTCTACGGACCGAAAAAGAGAGTCTGACCAACCTTCGTGAACAGGGAAGCAAAGCATTGATAGACCTGAATGCACAGCTATCGGTGCTGCATACTTTGAAATTGCAGCAGGAGCAGCGTGATAAGAAAGTGCAGGATATGCGGCTGGATGAAGAAAAAAGTAAGAAGCTCCGGGAAGAATATACACGCCAGTCCGACTCTCTCATTCGCTTCAGGGGACAGTGTGAAGCTGTGCAACCCGATCTTAGCCGGGCACGTGAACTGGATGTTCAGATCCAATCACTGGTCAGCCAATCTAAGCAGGTAGAGGAGATACTGCAAGGTGCTGAAAAGGCAGCGAATGCACAAGCCAATAAATTGCAATCTGTGCAGGGAGCCCTGCATACTTCCTGCCATTCGTTGAAGAATCTGACGGGAGAGATCGAGCTACCGGTTACGGAAGAGACCGGGCTATTTCTTGAATCTGTCCGGAACAGGCTGAAAGAGCAGGAAGACCAACTTGCCATTCTTCAGGAAAAGAACGAAGCGCGTGTGAACCGTCTGAATGCTTTTGGGATTGAAGCGGTGACTGACGAGCAAGCCCGATGGATGCAAGAACAAACCCGTTTGCAGAATGCCCGCCAGCAGATGTTGGAATGGAGAAAAGCGGGGACAGAGGCCGAACGTCTGAAAGCACAACAGGAAGAGATGGGGCACAAACAAGAACAGATGCGGAAAGAGATAACCCTTCTGACCACCCGGTTGTCAGAGAAGGAGGCTGAACTGAAAGTGCTGCAACGCCTTTTTGAGAATGCCCGTATCGCGATGGGGAAAGACGTTCGGACCTTGCGGCAGAATTTGCGTGAGAATGAACCGTGTCCGGTATGTGGGGGCACTGACCATCCTTATAGGAATGAGGAACAGGTAGTCCATAGTCTGTATCAGAACATCGAACAGGAATATCAAACCGCATCTGCTGAGTATCAGCAACTAAATAACCGGAATATTGCCTTGAAACAGGATTTGCTTCATCTGTCGGAATTGTCCGGAGAGATAACCGTACAGTTGCAGGCGTTCCTCCAAGAGGCTGAGCAGAAACGTCCTTCGTCTGAAGAGGAGCAAAATCCGGACTATTTTGAGAAACAATTGCATACCGTGCAAGGGAAGCTAAATCTGCTCGCGGAGAAAATGCACCAATACCATCAGCTCTACAAGGAATGGCAACAGCATGAGGGGCAGATCAGGACGGTTCGCTCGGCTTGTGAGGCTTTGCGCGAAGGGGTGGCCCGTTGCCATCTGTTGATGCAGCAAGTTCTGGCTGCTAAAGAGCAATTTGAACTACTGAAAACGGCGGAAACGACTGCTCGGGAGCAGTTCCGAGTGGTCAGTGAGCAGTTGATAACTCTCCGTCAGGAACGGGCTCTTTTGTTGAAAGGCAAATCTGTTGAGGATGCGGAAGCCGCTATTCGGAAAAAAGAGAAACAATTAAACGATTCCGTGGAACAGGTGCGCAAGGAGGGAGAAGAAGTCCAGTCGCGTATTTCCGGTATGCAGGGAGAGATCAGGCAACTGAACAGCTCCATCGACGAATTGATGCTCCGGAAAGAACAGATAGCCGATCCGGAACATTTGCCGGAGACGATCGCCCGCCAGCAAGCCACCAATCAGGAGACCGAACGGCGTCTGTCGACCGTCGAAGCACGTCTTTTGCAACAGGAGCAAAACCGGAAGAAGCTGAAGCAACTGGAGCAGGAACTGACCGAAAAACAGGAGACAGCCAACCGATGGGGAAAACTCAATAAACTGATTGGCAGTGCGGACGGGACAAAGTTCAAGGTGATTGCCCAAAGCTATACGTTGAATCTGTTGCTGATGCATGCCAACAAGCACCTGTCTTATCTATCGAAACGTTACCGGTTGCAGCAGGTGCCGGGAACGCTCGCCCTGCAAGTGATCGACTGCGATATGTGTGACGAGGTGCGTACCGTCTATTCTCTTTCCGGCGGAGAATCTTTTCTGATTTCCCTGGCGTTGGCTCTCGGCCTGTCGTCTCTTTCGAGCAATAACCTGAAAGTGGAGTCACTTTTCATCGACGAAGGTTTCGGTTCGCTCGATGCCGACAGTTTGCGCACGGTGATGGAAGCTCTCGAGCAATTGCAGATGCAGGGACGGAAGATCGGAGTCATTTCCCATGTACAGGAGATGAGTGAGCGCATCGCCGTGCAAGTGCAACTCCATCGCGCGGCGAATGGGAAGAGTGCTATCACTTTGACAAGTTGATAATTGGAAATCGTCAGGCTGCGTTTTTTCGGGGCGGAGTGCGGTCCGAATGGAAAAATCGTTCTGTAGGGAGTTATGGGTTTGTCTTATGGACGGTGATTCCGCTCGCTTTCTGATAGAATGTCACAAGATAGGTGCGATTGCTTCGCTGAAGTATTTCCTTGAAGGAAAGCCGTGTCTTTCTGTTGTTCCTTTAAGTGCTTCGGACACTTCACAACCGGAACGGAAAACGCAAGAATCAGGGGAGAAAAACAGGACAATAGACCTGATGGACAAAAACAATAGGAGATATTTGAAAAAGAAGTAAGCATATTGGGGAAATGCTTACTTCTTTCGGACCAAATGCTTACTTCTTTTTCCTGAAATGCTTGCTTCTTTTGTGAAAAATCCCGGTTCTTCACCTGTCCAATCCCGGTTCTTCACCTCCGTAACCCCACTTTTGGGGACTTTCCCTCTCCGGTTTACTGCTTTTATCGAAAGGTGCTGTTTGTGAAACCGGGTATTTGCTTTCTTAATGTATCGCTGTTTGCATCAACCACTTTCTATCTGATACCTCTTCCGAATCGGGATTACGATTGCTCCATCCCCGGCGCGGTTTCTGTGGTAGTCCGTTTATTTGAATTGCTCTTCATTCAGCGAATAATATTTTCCCTTCAATGCAAGTAATTCCTGATGACTGCCTTGCTCGATGATTTCTCCGTGCTCCAGTACCAGGATGGTATCTGCATTGCGGATCGTAGACAGGCGGTGGGCGATGATCAGGCTGGTGCGTCCCTGCATCAACTGGTCCAATCCCCGCTGGATCAAGATTTCACTGCGTGTATCTATGTTGCTCGTTGCTTCGTCCAGCAACAGGATGGCCGGATCGGCCACTGCGGCACGGGCAATGTTCAATAGCTGCCGTTGCCCTTGGCTCAGGTTGGCTCCGTCGTTTTCGAGCAAAGTATCGTACCCTTGCGGCAAGCGTTTGATGAACGAATGGGCAGCGGTCAGGCGGGCGGCTGCCACTACCTCGTCATCCGTCGCACTGAGGCGTCCGAAGCGGATGTTCTCCCGTACCGTACCTGTGAAGAGATGGGTGTCCTGCAACACGATAGCCATCGAACGGCGAAGGCTGTTGCGCTCGATTCGGTCGATCGGGTGATTGTCGATGGTGATCTCTCCCGACTGAATATCGAAAAAGCGGGGAAGCAGGTTTAATATCGTTGTCTTTCCGGCTCCGGTGGCGCCTACCAGGGCTATTTTCTTTCCTGCCGGTGCATGCAGGGACACTCCTTTCAAGATGGTTTTCTCCGGACGGTAGCCGAAATACACATTCTTCAGGGCTACGTCTCCTTTTATATTTTTCAGTGTGACGGCTTCCGGAGCATCCGCTTTCTCGGGCGCTTCATCTATGATTTCGAAGATACGTTCGGCTCCGGCTATGGCAGCCTGTATGCTGTTGTAAAGGCTTGCCAGTTCATTGATCGGGCGGCCGAACTGCCGTGAATATTGCAGGAAAGCTGCCAGTCCGCCTACGTCGAATCCGCGGAAGATGGCCAGTAAAGCCCCCACAATGGTGATGATCACATAGTTCAGCGTATTGAGGTTTTGCATGACAGGCATCATTAGCCCCGAGTAGAATTGTGCTTTCAACGATTTGTCCTTCAGGCTTTGGTTCAGTATCCCGAAGTCTGTTTCCACCTTCTGTTCGTGTCCGAATACTTTCACCACTTTCTGTCCGCTGGTCATTTCTTCCGCATAGCCGTTCATCATTCCCAGTGCTTCCTGCTGCGCTTTGAAGTATTTCCGGCTCCGTTTCACAATGCCTTTGGCACTGAGGAACATCAGGGGGACAGTAATCAGCGTTACCGCTGTCAGTATCGGGCTGATAAAGATCATCAGGCAGAAAATACCGATAACCGTCAGTGCACTGGACAGCATATCGGACAGGCTGTCGGTCAATGCGTCACTGATGCGGTCAATATCGTTGGTGTACCGGCTCATGACATCACCGTGCTGATGGGTGTCGAAGTATCTGACAGGTAGACGCTCCATCTTGCCGAACAGTTCCTCACGCATCCGGGTCACGGTGCGTTGTCCTATCTTGTTCAGCAGGATATATTCGATGTAAGTAGCCGCTACTCCTGTCAGGTAGATAGCTGCCAGGAACAGCAGGATGCGCACCAGTCCCTGAAAGTCGCCCGGCAGGATGTAGTCGTTGATAATCGGGCGAAGCATGTACGATCCGGTGAGGTTGGCCGCAATGCTGATCACGATCAGCACACCGATCACAATCAGTAACCGCCGGTCACAGGCCACGTACGATATCAGGCGTAGAAATGTTTTCTTTCCCGCCTTAGGCTTTCCGCTGTATTTCAGATGATCTCCGTGTGCCATGGTCAGATAACGATTTGCTGTGAGTAATATATTTCCCGATACATTTCCGACCGTTCCAGCAACTCTTCCGGGGTGCCGATGGATTCTATCTCCCCGTCGTCCAGCAGAATGACCCGGTTGGCCGATTGCATGGTGTATATGCGTTGGGTGATGATAAGCACCGTGGTATCCCGCAGCCAGGCATTCAGGTTGTTCCGGATACGGAGTTCCGTTTCAGAGTCTACGGCACTGGTACTGTCGTCCAGTATCAATATCTTGGGTTTACGCAGCAAGGCCCTGGCGATGCAGATGCGTTGCTTCTGTCCGCCGGAAAGGTTGATTCCACCCCGTCCCAGCAGTGTGTCGTATCCGGCAGGCAACGAGCAGATGAACTCATGGGCTTCGGCGGCACGGGCTGCCACTTCGAGTTCTTCTTGCGTGGCATCCGGTTTTCCCCAGCGAAGGTTTTCGGCGATGGTTCCCGTAAAGAGTTCGTTCTTTTGCAGCACCATTCCGATGCGGGCATGGAGTTCGCGCAGGTTATAGTCTTGTACAGGGATGCCGTCAATGCGTATTTCTCCGGCGCTGACATCATAGAGGCGGGGGATCAGTTGCACGAGTGAACTTTTTGCCGATCCGGTAGCACCTGCTATGGCCACTGTCTCGCCCGGGCGGATGTGGAAACTGATGTTTCGTAATACGTCCGTCTCTCCGCCGCCATAACGGAAGCTGACCTTCTCGAAGGCGATCTCTCCTTTTTCAATCTCTCGGGTGCTCCGCATGCCTTCGGGTGTGTCGGTCAGCGAAGGTTGTGTGTCCAGTACCTCTAAAATACGTTTCGACGAGGCAGAAGCACGAGCATAAGACATGATGATCATGGAAAGCATCATTAATGACATCAACACCTGTCCCAGGTAGTTGACAAACGATATCAGTTCGCCTACCTTCAGCTCTCCGGTCATCACCTTGTGGCCTCCCATCCAGAGGATAGCGATGATAGACAGGTTCATCACCAGTTGCATTACCGGAAAGATGGAGACAATGATGTTGGAAGCATGAATCACCGTATCACGCAGGCTTTCGCTCTTGTCTTTGAACTTATGTGCTTCGAAGTCCTCTCGTACAAATGACTTTACCACCCGGATGTTAATCAGGTTTTCGCGTACTACCTCATTCAGTTGATCCACCTTCTGCTGAACCTTCAGGAAGAAGGGGAAACCTTTCCGGAGAATAAAGAATACGCTGAAACCCAATATAGGGATGGCAGCCAGCAGGACACCCGCCAGTTCGAGATTGATGCGTACAACGAAAAACACCGCCATGACAAGCATCAGCGGAGAGCGTAGCATCAGGCGCATCGACATCATGATGACTTGCTGGATGCGGCTGATGTCACTGGTCAGGCGGGTAATAAGCGAAGCCGTACTGAACCGGTCGATGTCGAAGAAAGAGAGTTGCTGTATCTTGCCGAAAAGGCCGGTGCGCAGATCGGTTCCGAAACCAATGGATGCATGGGAAGATACGTAGACATTGGCAATGCTGAAAATCAGTCCGACAATGGAGATCAGTATCATCTTTCCGCCCACGGCAGTGATGACGGAGAGATCTCTTTGCATCACTCCGTTGTCTATAATATCCGCCATGTACATCGGCTGAACGGTTTCGCACATCACCGACACGAGTACCAGCAACGGGCATGCCAGCAGGCTTATTTTGTACTTCTTCAGTATTTGCCAGTATTTTTTCATTTATCCAGTGTTATCACGGTAATCTCCGGCCATGCTCCGAAGCGGAAAGGCAGACCTACGAATCCCATGCCGACGTTTACGTACAGCCCCCGGTTGTCCTCCATGTACATACCTCCCCATTCTGGATAGATCCAGGAGGCAGGCGAGTGATGTCCGATGGCCAGTTGCATGGCATGAGTATGTCCCGCCAACATCAGATCGATGTCCGATTGAGGTAACACTTCACGCCTCCAGTGGGTAGGGTTATGACTTAGTAACAGCTTGAACAGCCCGTTTGTTCCTGCCTGTGCCTTGGGCAGGTCGCCGTGCTGGGAGAAAGGAGGTTCTCCTTCGTTTTCTACCCCGATCAGGGCAATGCTGTCATTTCCCCGGTGTAGCAGGGTGTGCTCGTTGTTCAGCAGTATCCAGCCCATGTCGGCCTGTCTTTTCTTCAGGTCGTTCAGGTTGTTTACTTGGTCACGCTTGCTTTTCCAGCGATAGTAAGGTCCGTAGTCATGGTTCCCTAATATGGAGTAGACGCCGTCTGTGGCATGCAGTTGAGACAGTATCTCTTCAAATCCGTCCAATTCCGCAGCCCGGTTGTTCACCAGGTCACCCGTGAATACGATTAAGTCCGGTTTTTGTGCATTCACCAGGTCCACCATCCGTTGCAGGCTCTTGGCGTTTCCCTGCCAACTCCCGATGTGGATATCGGACAACTGGACAATGCGGTATCCGTTGAAGGCTTCGGGTAGACGGGAAGACCGGAAAGTGACCTCCTTTACTTCGAAACGGTCTTTGCCGACCATCGATCCGTAAAGAATCAGCGCCGCATTGAGTGTGGCAAGTACCAGTCCGGTTGCCACAAAGGGCTTCCGGGACCAGTGCAACCATTGGTTAAACGGGCGTCCGATGATGGAACAGATCGTGAAAATCAGTTTCGGTGAAGCAAACAGGAAAAAGACAATGGCAAAACGCCCTATCCATAACGTATGTTGCTCGGCGTATTCATAGTTGGCAAAGAAAGCCAGTGACACGACTCCTGCCATCAGGAAAAGAGTGGGGAAGAAGTACAGAATCCGCCAGAAAAGACTTAGAGTCAGTTGTTTGATAAATGTCCGGTAAATATAAATGTCCGGCAGTACAAGGATTACTATCAGAAAGCCTAAAACTCGTTGCAGCATATTTTCTTAACTATGGAGTTGAATACATAAAAAGAGGCGCAGGTAAGTTTTTTTGGGGGACTTCCGAACGCCTCTTCAAAGTTAGAGAGAATTTGTAAAGTACGGTTTAAGTTAAGCTGTATGATTTAATTCTTTTAACTCGTTGAGGTTCTTCTTTATTTCTTTTATATGTCTTATGTTCCGGCGATATACCCATAGGCAGATTCCGAGCCCGATGGCCCAGACGATCAGGCTGACGATAATTCCCGCAGCACCATATTGCCAGACTTGCCTGTGGAAAAAGAAAAAAGTAGCCATCGCAAGCAGATAGAGGATACCTATGATCCATTCGCGAACCATCCATCTATGGTACCGATTGATGCGGGAGATGACTGTGACCAGAGGCATCTCATCGATCCGGGTCCGGCTCAGGTAATGGGCGGAGTACAAATCCCAGCAAAGAGCCGGGATGCACAGTGAGAGGGCTATCCAATAAAAAAGGTCTGTAAGTGTGTCGGCGCATATCCAGAAGAGCACCGCCAATGTCAGTATGCCGATCGAGGCAAAACGCAGTTTCCTGTTGAACCGGTCGATGCTGTTCATCTTGTTACGGGCACGTCCCAGCAGTTGTGCTATCTCTTTTTCTTCAATGAACTCCTTGTTTTTCAGGTGTTCATCCAGAGCATTCCACGATTTCTTCAAGTCATCCAGTTCCATATCTTATTCCTCCTTTTTCATCTTTTTAAGTTTGTCCTTGATCCGGCTCAGCTTAGTGGCTACATTGGTCACAGTCAGTCCGGTGATTTCGGCTATTTCCTCGTAGCTTTTTTCTTCCAGGTAAAGCAGTACGATCGATTTGTCCAGTTGTCCCAATTGATTGATCATCCGGTACAGTTGCCGCAGCATTTCCGTCAGTTCGTCTTTCTCTTCTGTCATCCAGTCGGCTTCGCGGGTCAGTGCGACGATTTCCGGCACATTCTTTTCCTTGCGGATGAAGCTGATGCAAGTGTTGAGGGCTATCCGGTAAATCCAGGTCGATATTTTGCATTCTTTCCGGAATTTGGGATAAGCTTTCCACAGATTGAGAATCACTTCCTGGTAAAGGTCGCCGAGCGTAGCGTTCCGGGTGGTATACAGATAGCATACTTTGTAGATAACCCGCTCGTATTCCTTGATTACCGAGAGGAACTCTTTTTGTACAGGCTCGTTGATATGCGCCGGATTCGGGTTCATTGATCTTCTTTTAGGATTACTTTTATTTGGTTAGTCGCAAAGAAAAGGAAATAATCACAGAATAAGAGTGAAAATTGGTGGTAATTGGGGTTCGTCTCCGGATATTTATTAAATTTGGAAGCCATATGGATCAGTGAGCAATGGAGCGTGGGCATGAAGATCAGAAGGCTTTTATCAACCCATACCATACCCATTGGTCTTTCGTTCTGCCGGGTGAAGAGAAGTGATGCGGGGCGGAAAGTATGGGGAAATAGAAAAGATAGAATAGAAATAAACAGTCATTGACAAATGGAAGTACCCTTAGTGGATAAAGATTACTTGCTTGAGAGAACTCCCGGCAATGGAGGATGGACTTATGCACCCATTCCCGAAGTGCCGCAAGATAAAAAGGCACCTTTCGGCTGGGTGAAAGTAAAAGGAAGTATTGATGGTGTCGAAATCAAAAAGCACCATTTGATGCCAATGGGGAATGGAGAATTAGGACTTTCTGTAAAAGCTGAAATCCGTAAGAAGATCAAAAAGCAGGCGGGTGATTATGTACATGTTGTTTTGTACCTTGATGAAGAGCCGTCGGAGATTCCCGAAGAACTGCAATTGTGTTTGCAAGACGAACCTCGAGCATTGGAGTTTTTCAATTCACTGGCTGAAAACGAGCGGTACAATTATGTGAAATGGATCTATTCTGCAAAGACCGATCGGGCAAAAGTAGCCAGGATGGCCAAAGCGATTGACAGGCTTGCAAGCAACCTGAAGTATTACGATAAAGGCTGAATGTGTGGCTATATACATCGATGATCGGTCATATTCAGATTCCGGATATATCCTGTTTACCTTCCCGTTATGCCTCGCATAACTTTGCTCCTATCACTTCAAGCAATAGGATGATAAACCATCCGAACACCACCAGCCGGGGAGGAATGATGCTTCTCCAGGCACTCCGGCGGTAATGGTGCCTGATAGCCGATACCCGGTCTTTCCGGTATCGTAGACGGGTACAAACGAAAGGGAGTAACATGCCGGCAAAAACAATTGTCACATCTATGCTCTCGCTAAAAAGATGAATCCCATTTAATCTTGTCCAAAAGGCAACAGGACCCCATATACAAAATGTCCAATAATTAAATATCACTCCGCTTCCCCATACGCGAGAATTTCTTTTCGACCACCGGTCACCGCAATAGTAAAGGTAATCAAAGAAATAAAATCGGTATTTCTTGGGATGTAACCGGCTGCGGGTACGTTCAAAATAATCGGGGTTCTGCATCATATCGTTATGGGTGTTTGCAATGGGGGTACTTCAGGGGGGGACCTCTGTCTGTAAATATAGGGAGATAATATTGAATATTTATTATTCCGGGGGGCTTTTCTTGCCTGAAGCAAAGTATATGCCGGTTGGCAACATCGGACGGTTTCCGGCCGGGGGGATGTTATTTGTCGTGTTTCCTTTATATCGGCCGGAGGATACTCCGGATTTGTAGAGAATCAAATTGTTTTATTTTGTTATATTTATGATAAATATTGTAACTTTGCGGACGATTAACACTATAAATAGACAAAGATGAACAAGAGAAAATTACTAGGCTTGCTCTGTCTGATGACATTGCTGGCTACCTCCTGTGATAATAAAGGAGATTATTGGGGGGCTATGGAATCTTCTAAAGCAACATTAACGTTGGAGCGGATTTGTGATATGGCTACGCTTTCACAAGATTCCGTGGAATTGCTGTCCAATATTCTGGGGATGAATACAGAAGAACTGTATCGGACAGACGTGGTCATGATAGGGAAAGTGACAAGTGAAGAAACCGGATTCTACCAGTATCCCAGATTCCTGATAGCTAAAGATCGAGAGATGAAAGAAGTGCTTACGGAAGCTTATGTACATCGTGATACAGAAGGGACTTTTTATGCTTTCCTGGAATCGAATATGCTCCCCGTGGGCGAAACTTATTATTGCGCCATGGTTGATTATAATTATGGCTATAACGGACGTCCGGGATTGCTGGACCATGTATTGGGCGGAAATACGCGTGGCGAACGTTACAGTGAAGTGAAGCCATTCCGCCTTTCAGGGTTGCCAAGATTGGTTGTGCACGATGCACATTTTACAGGATACAGTTTCTATTTATCTGCGGAGGTCCGTTTCAAAAGCAATGGCGGAATTATAGAACAGGGCGCTTGTTACAGTTCTACTAAAAGAATCCCTACGGTTGATGATCAGAAAACATTGGCACGGGAAACCCGGAATTATGACTATTCGTTTTTAGAAGTAGAGGTGACCGATCTGCTTCCCAATACACATTATTATATACGTCCCTATGTGACTACTGAGGAAGGGACAGGCTACGGACCGGTAGTTGAGTTTACAACCGAACCGGGTACGGAACCGATTATTGATTATTTCACGATGTATATAGATACCGATAGGTCGGTAAACCTGTATGCCACTTTCTATATAGATAATTATCAGATTACGCACTACGGATACAGCTATGGCATTTATTCTCCAGAAACGGGAACGGTGACGGATGAACAGAAGATAGAGGTTCCTCTTGAGGATAATCACGGACAACAGCTTAGTAAAGTCATTACCGGATTGCGTCCGGGAATACTTTATGCTTTCCGTGTTTATGCGGAAAATGGAGTAGGGGTTACTTACAGTGGTTACCAGACCGTTAAGATTCCCGTAGAATAAGAAAATGGATTTAAAGAACGAAAACAGATGAAAAGAATAATAATAGGAATGATTGCCTGCATTTGCGCAATCACCGTAATGGCTCAGGTTCAGACACACGACGTAAAAGGAGTAGTATTCGATAGACGACAGCAACCTATTGTGGGAGCATTGGTCACCGCCAAAGGAACCAATATCAGTACAATCACCGATGTAGATGGCAAATTCCTCTTGCAGGAGGTTCCTCTTTCGGTAAAGAAAGTAGTCGTTACATCCATCGGGATGGAGACCCGGGAAGTTGACTTGAATGTACCGGTACAGCTGACCGGAAAACGTAAGAAGGTCTCGTTTGTGGCACATGCCGGTCTTAGTATGAGTAAATATACGATATATGGTTCCGACTTTAAAGTGGGATATGAATTCGGTCTGGGTATCGAGGTGCGTATGTCGAAGCGTTGGGCTTTTCAGCCTACCTTGCAAATCTGTAATCACGGAGCTGAGTTCAATGCCGAAAGATATGGCGTGAAATATCAGGAGACTTGGAATCCGGTATCACTGGATTTGCCGATGTTATTCATTCTTCGTTGTCCGATAGCCCGCAAAATGAATCTGGCATTTTCTATGGGACCTGTTTTTTCGTATGGTTTTGCAGGGAAAGTGAAAGCTAGCGAGACAGGCAAACCCGATGAAGAGTATGATATTTATAGCAGTGAGTATGAATACGACTATTCCGGTGGGAAACATTCTTTGCTGCATCCTTTCAGCTTTGGTGTAGCCTATGGCATAGGGGTGGAATACAAAAAGTGGCTGGCCGGTATTTCAGGAAAGAGCATGTGTTTGGGGCAGGATGATGAAGGCTTTGAAGCAAAAGAGCACAATCTGGTACTTACCTTGGGAGTCACTTACCGTTTCTGATGAAGCGGAAACGGATAACTGGATGTTGAATGTAAAAAATAGAAAGATATGAAAAAATATATAGTATTGGCATGGGTCTGCCTGGCATTGACCGACGTAATGGCACAAAAGCAAAAGGTAGTAGAGAAGGTTGTGGACGAAGATTACTATCCGGTAGAGGGTGCCGTCGTTACCCTGAAACGTACGAATCAGAATGCGACGACCGATAAAGACGGAGTATTTATACTGGAGGAGGTACCGGTATATTTTGATTCGTTACAAGTGAAAAAAGGAAAACGTAGCGGATATATAGATCTTCCGATGCGCATACAGATGCGCACACAGGTGATGCAACGCTTCTCGTGGTCGGTAAAGGCAGGAATTGGAGCAGGGAAATTCATGCAGGGGCCCGAATCGAAACTGAAAGACGGATTCAGTATCTATGGTGGGGTGGGAGCCGATATCCGGATGTCGAAACATTGGGCTTTTCAGCCGTCACTTTTGCTGGTTTCCCGTAAAATGAAAGGGTATGATTTCTATGGCTATTATGCCGAAAATAACGGAGATGGTTCTTCATCCGCTTCTTATGAGCAGGTCAGTGGCACTTATAATCCATTCTATTTGGAGATTCCTCTGTTGTTTGCACTGAAATACAGGGTAGGGAATGATATGAACCTGGTGTTCAGTTTTGGCCCTTACATTGATCTGGGACTTAGTGGAGATGAAAAGAGAGAATATATCAAGCATTATTACGATACGATGGAGGGCAATAAAACCGAGTCTGTTACCAATAGCCGGTCGTTGTTCGGTAAACGGTTTACAGGAGGATTCGCCTATGGAATCGGAGTAGAATACGGTCGTTTCCTGATAGGAGGAACCGGAAGAGTGGGATGTACTTCATGGAATCATTCGGAGGGCTTTATAGATGTAGCTTTTGAAATAGGATATCGTTTCTGAGATAATAGACCATGAAAAGGGGGTGTTTCATAACTCACCACAGATTACACAGAATTTACACAGAATGATTTTTAATCTACTGATAACCCATAATATTTATCTGTGTAAATTCCATGTAATCCGTGGTGAATACGAGTTTTGGCACACCCCTTTTCTCTTCACTCTTTTGTGTGTTTTCAATGCTTAAATAAAGTATTCATTTAGAATCTGTAGCCCACTGTCAGGATTCCACCGATCGGGTAGTGCTTTTCGGTATCACCGGCATACAATGTTCCTCCTTTGATCGGGTCCATGAATCCGTGCTGGAAAGAGGCATTGATCAGATAATGCTTCCATATTTCAAATCCGATGCCTCCCTGCACTCCAATGTCGAAGCGTTTCAACAAGGCGTCCTTATCTTTCATTTCGGCTGTGGAGGAGTAGGATTTAAAAGGATTGTGTGATTCGTTTTTATGTCCGCCTGTATTGGTCAGTTCGTATTTTCCACCCATACCTACGGATAAATAGGGACCGATATTGATCGCGAACTTAACATGGTTCGATATATCTATTTTAAAAGCTGCCAGGATGGGGATATCCAGGTAGATCGGAGATATCTTGGCTTTGTAGGAGATGGGATCGGTAGACGAAGATAGTGGAGAGTAGCCTTCGTATTCGGCAGTTGCTCCTTTGCTGGTGATCATCAATCCCGACTGTATGGCCCAGTGTCTGCTGAAATTATATTCCACACCGGCACCGACACTGAATCCGGTCCGTTCGTCCAGTCCATCCGGGCGGCGATAACTGAACAGGCTGACACCGGCTTTCACATTCCACGAAAAGCCTTGTTCTACGGGTTGAAGCTGAATGTATACGTTGGGAGCAACATCTACCTCTTTGCGTTCCATACCTACATGGTACACTACGAGCCGTTGTGCCGAAGCGGGTGCTTCTGCTATTACGAACTTGCCGTCTACATTCGTCACGGCACCGATATTGGTTCCTTTGACAACGATGGCGGCACCGACGGCAGGCTGGCCGTCACCAACTACGACAGTACCCGCTATGCGCTGGGTCTGTGCAAAGATCACTACGCTGCATGAGGGCAGTAACCATAATAACAGAATAAGAACCTTTTTCATAACTTCTTCTATTTATAAAGAATAGGATCAGTTACAAATATATCGAAAGAAAACTTTTATTGCAAGTTTGCTGCCAGAAATTTACGCATCTCTTCTACGGTTTTTCCCCTTCGGCCGGCATAGTCTGCCAGTTGATCTTCACCGATCTTCCCCACGGAGAAATATTGGGATGCGGGATGGGCAAACATTAATCCGCATACGGAAGCATGAGGATACATGGCACCATTCTCGGTCAGGTGGATACCTATTTGTTTCATATCGAGAATCTCATCCAGGATGAAGTTCACGGATTGGTCGGGCAGAGAAGGGTATCCCACAGCAGGACGGATGCCTTGATACTTTTCGACAAGAAGATCGGGTATGGAAAGATTTTCATCCTTGGCATATCCCCAGGCTTCTTTACGGACGTACTCGTGCATCTTTTCGGTAGCGGCCTCGGCCAGGCGGTCGGATAGCGTTTGTACCAAAAGATGCTTATAGGGGTCTTTCTCATAAAGTCCTTCCATGTCCGCATCGATGGATGAGGCAAAAGCTCCTACCACATCGGTGATGCCTGAAGATAGCGGGCGTACGAAGTCACTGAGGCATAAGAACGGTTCGTTTTCTTTCTTCTTGACTTGCTGCCGGAGCAATGGGAAGGTGATACCGTTTATAATCAGATTATCTCCATCTGCATTGGCAGGACAGAGCTTAAAAATAGTTTTTACCTCAAAATCTCTGTCCAGTTCGTTCAACATCCGGTTAGCTTCTTTATAAAGTTGCATCGCTTCTGAAGCCTTGCCCCGTTCTTCTTCCGGGAAAGTGGTCAGCCAGATAGCACGGCAAGAGTCACATCCGTGAATATTGGCAATGGCAGCATAACGCGGTTGGAATCCCCAGGCGTGGAAGAAGTAAATCCAGTTGATATAAGGGGTTAAATCATGAATGGCGAATGATGAACGATGAGCGGGGGAGGAGCTATCAACGGTGAATGATGACGGGTTATGCTTTTCCATATTTGACTGTTTTAATACTGGTAATCATAAGTTTCATTAATTCATTTGCGTCTGCAAGCATGCTTGAATATTCTGTTTCGGATAAATATTCTGTTTTAAATAACAATTCAAGCCGGAAAAGGGTTTCGTTACGTTCTTTTGGGGCGATGCTATATTATGAATAAAGTCGGCGTTGCTTTCGGCGCATTCCGTTTCTTTTTGCAGAACTCCGATGGCTGTACCGGATATTAGAATCTGGTCGGATAGAGAGTAAGCTTTTCTTTTATCCGGATATTTATGCAGGTTTACGATTTGTATCGCGAAAGCCATACTTTTATCTTTCAATATATTTCCCATTCTCCTCGCATTTATTGTTCCCCGTTCCTCGTTTATTGTTCATCGTTCAAAATAGATCTCTTGTCCGCGATAGGTTTCGTCTACCTGTCCGTCAGTATACAATAGATGTCCGTTGGCAAATGTCTTTTCTACTTTCCACTCGAACGTACGTCCTTCAAGCGGGCTCCATCCGCATTTGCTTAAAATCTGATCCGCGCTTACCGTCCATAATGCATCCGGACGAACCAATACGAGATCGGCCTGATAACCGGGGCGGATAAAGCCGCGGTTGTGAATATTGTATATTTGTGCAGGGGCGTGACACATCTTTTCGACAACCTTTTCTATCGTAAAGATACCTTCGTTCACCAGTTCGAGCATGCTGACCAGAGAGAACTGGATCATAGGCATACCGGACATTGCTTTCAACGGCCCTCCTTCTTTTTCTTTGAGAAGGTGTGGGGCATGGTCTGTCGCGATTACATCGATCAGGTTGGAGTTGACTGCCTGACGGAGCGCATCCCGGTTGGTTTTTGTTTTGATAGAAGGATTACACTTGATGCGTGCACCGAGTTCCGGATAATCGGAAGAGTCGAATAACAGATGTGAAACGCAAGCTTCTGCTGTGATTCTCTTTTCCTCTAACGGGATATCATTGTCAAACAGTGAAAGTTCTCTGGCTGTAGAGATATGCAGGATATGCAGGCGTGCATCTGCAATGCGTGCCAGGCGTACAGCCAGTTCGGACGATTCGTAACAAGCCGCAATCGAACGTATTTTAGCATGATAACCCATCGGAAGGGTCTCATGATGAACATGGTAATATTGGTGAGGATATTTTTCAATATACTCTTTTACATACTTCTCCGTATTCTTTTTAATCGTTTCGTGATTCTCGCAGTGAGCGGCAATCAGCAGATCGGTTCCATTGAAAATATTCAGTAGACTGTTCATTTTGTCTACCAGCATATTTCCGGTACTCGATCCCATGAAAAGCTTAATTCCGCATACACGGTTCTTGTCCAGTTTGTCGAACTCGGTATAGTTATTATTGGTTGCCCCGAAATAGCACGAATAGTTAACGCTACACTTTTCGGCAAGCAGATCGAACTTGGCATTGAGCGCATCCAGTGTGGTCGTTTGCGGATTTGTATTGGGCATGTCCATGATAGAGGTTACACCTCCAGCTGCGGCAGCCCGGCTTTCGGTAGAGATGTCGGCTTTGTGGGTTAGTCCCGGATCACGGAAATGTACATGATCGTCGATCACACCCGGAATCAGATAGCATCCGTTGGCATTGATTGTTTCTTCGCAGGGGATAGCAGGTTTCTGTCCTTTTTCAAGTACTTCGGCTATTTTTTCCCCTTCGATAACTACCGAACCGCGCACAGAACGTCCTTCGTTTACTATGGTAGCGTTTTGTATTAATGTTCTTTTCATATCTTAATTCATTTTTGTTTTCTGGGGGAATGTGTGAAACCAGCTGTTCACTTTCAGTTTGATGACACCGAATACCGCTTCACCAAAGATACTACTGTTCATTTTTGAAGTACCCAGTTCGCGGTTGATAAAGATAACCGGTACCTCGATAATCTTGAATCCGCATTTGTAGGCCGTAAATTTCATTTCTATCTGAAAAGCATACCCCTTAAAACGTATGTGGTCGAGATCGATGGTTTCGAGTACCTGGCGACGGTAACATTTAAATCCGGCAGTCGTATCGTGTATCGGCAGTCCGGTAACGATTCGTACATATTTAGATGCAAAATAAGACATCAGCACACGTCCCATCGGCCAATTTACTACATTCACTCCGCTTACGTATCGAGAGCCGATAGCTACATCGCCTCCCTGAACGGCACAAGCCTCATAGAGCCGTGGCAGATCGTTGGGATTATGACTGAAATCGGCATCCATCTCAAAGATGTATTCGTATGAATGTTCCAGTGCCCACTTGAATCCGGTGATGTAGGCTGTTCCCAATCCCAGTTTACCTTTACGTTCTATCATGAAAAGGCGGTCGGGAAACTCCTGCTGCAAGGTCTTTACAATGGCGGCGGTCCCGTCAGGAGAACCGTCCTCGATGATCAGAATATGAAAGGTCTTTTCCAGTCCGAAAACGGCGCGGATGATGTTCTCTATGTTTTCCCGTTCGTTGTAGGTAGGGATGATTACGATGCTGTCCGATGTCTGCATATTGTGTCTAAATTTGAAGACAAATGTAATGCTTTTCCGCTACTAACCAAAGATAGCGCATTAAAACTAAGGATAATTTAGTACTTTTGCGGTGAATTTGCATCACAGGTTACAGGGATTTGCATAGATGGTTCGGAAACATGTTTCATCCGTGTAAATCCATAGGATCGGTGATGGGCTAAAATTGCATTTATGACAATTACTGAACTGCAACATCAATATGCGGGGCATCCGAATGTAGAGGCCCTGAATAAACTGTTGGGGGAGCCCGCAGTCAGACATATCTATTGCGGCGGCTTATATGCTTCCGCTGCTTCCTTGTTCGCTTCGGCGTTGGTTGAAAAGAGTCCTTGCCCGTTTGTTTTTATATTAGGTGACCTGGAAGAAGCCGGTTATTTTTATCATGATCTTACCCAAGTGTTGGGTACAGAGTGCATTTTGTTTTTCCCTTCTTCGTTTCGTCGTTCGGTGAAGTACGGACAGAAAGATGCCGCTAACGAGATTTTGCGTACCGAAGTGCTCAGTCGCTTGCAGAAGGGTGAGGAGGGATTGTGTATCGTCACTTATCCCGATGCATTAGCCGAAAAGGTCGTATCACGGCAGGAGTTGAGCGAGAATACCCTGAAACTGCACGTGGGTGAGCGGGTGGATACGGGTTTCATTACGGATGTATTGCATAGTTACGGGTTTGAATACGTGGATTATGTATACGAACCGGGGCAGTATGCCGTTCGTGGAAGTATTATCGACGTGTTTTCATTTTCGTCCGAGTATCCCTATCGTATTGACTTTTTCGGTAATGACGTGGAGAGTATCCGTACATTTGAGGTCGATTCACAGTTGTCGAAAGAGAAGAAAGAGAGTATTGTGATTGTGCCCGATCTTGCCGTAACCGGAAAGGTTACAACTTCTTTTCTTGATTTTATCCCGAAAGATACCACTTTGGCGATGCGTGATTTCCTTTGGTTGCGGGAGCGTATTCAGGATGTTCACGATGAATCGCTCACACCGCAGGCTCTTGCTTCTCAGGAGGCCGAAGAGAATGGAGGCATTACTCTGGAAGGAAAATTGATCGATGGGAGTGAGTTCACTGTTCGTGCGCTCGATTTCCGGCGGATGGAGTTTGGTAACAAGCCGACCGGCACACCGGATGCTACCTTGACATTTCATACTACGGCACAACCTATTTTTCATAAGAATTTCGATTTGGTGGCGGAGTCTTTCAAAGAGTATCTGAACCGGGGATATGCACTTTATATCTGTAGTGACAGTACGAAACAGACGGATCGCATCAAAGCTATTTTTGAGGATCGGGGAGACCGGATTCAGTTTACGGCTGTGGAGCGGACTCTGCATGAAGGGTTTGCAGACGATACCTTGAAACTTTGTTTGTTTACCGATCACCAGTTGTTCGACCGTTTCCATAAATATAATCTGAAGAGTGATAAAGCCCGTTCGGGAAAGGTCGCTCTTTCGCTGAAAGAGTTGAATCAGTTCACCCCCGGTGATTATGTGGTACATACCGATCATGGTGTGGGACGTTTTTCCGGTCTGGTACGTATTCCTAACGGAGATACGACACAGGAGGTCATGAAACTGGTCTATCAGAATGAAGATGTGGTATTTGTTTCTATCCATTCGTTGCATAAAGTTTCAAAATATAAAGGTAAAGAAGGAGAAGCCCCCCGACTGAACAAATTGGGTACGGGCGCTTGGGAGAAACTGAAGGAGCGTACAAAGACAAAGATTAAGGATATAGCTCGTGACTTGATAAAACTTTATTCACAACGTCGTGAAGAGAAAGGGTTTGCATACAGTCCCGATAGTTTTTTGCAACGGGAATTGGAGGCTTCGTTCATCTATGAAGATACCCCCGATCAGAGTAAGGCTACGGCGGATGTGAAACAGGATATGGAACGGGATATGCCTATGGATCGCCTGGTATGCGGAGACGTTGGCTTCGGTAAGACTGAAGTGGCCATCCGTGCCGCATTTAAAGCCGTAGCAGACAATAAGCAGGTAGCCGTACTGGTGCCTACAACGGTTTTGGCATACCAACACTTCCAGACTTTTCGTGATCGCCTGAAAGGACTTCCCTGCCGGGTAGAATATCTCAGCCGTGCCCGTACGGCGGCACAGGCAAAGGCGGTAATCAAAGGATTGGAAGCTGGAGACGTGAATATTCTGATCGGTACGCACCGTATCTTGGGAAAAGATGTCAAGTTCAAAGACCTCGGACTGCTGATTATTGACGAAGAGCAGAAGTTCGGTGTGTCGGTCAAGGAGAAGCTGCGGCAGATGAAGGTCAATGTGGATACATTGACAATGACGGCAACCCCTATTCCGCGTACTTTGCAATTCTCGCTGATGGGAGCGCGTGACTTGAGTGTGATTTCAACTCCACCTCCCAACCGTTATCCGATACAGACGGAGGTACATACGTTCAGTGAAGAGGTGATAGCTGATGCCATTAACTTTGAGATGAGTCGTAATGGGCAGGTTTTTCTGGTAAACAACCGTATAGCCAATCTTCCGGAACTGAAAGCAATGATTCTTCGTCACATTCCGGATTGCCGGATAGCCATCGGACACGGACAGATGGAGCCGGCGGAATTGGAACAGATCATTTTCGGCTTTGTCAATTATGACTACGATGTACTGATTGCAACCACTATTATCGAGAGTGGAATCGATATACCGAATGCGAACACGATTATTATCAATCAGGCACAAAACTTCGGATTGAGCGATCTGCACCAGATGCGCGGACGTGTGGGACGTAGCAATAAAAAGGCGTTCTGTTACTTGCTGGCTCCTCCGTTGTCTTCGTTAACCCCCGAAGCCAAACGTCGCCTGCAGGCGATCGAGAATTTCAGTGATCTGGGTAGTGGTATTCATATTGCCATGCAGGATCTGGACATTCGCGGTGCGGGTAATATGCTGGGAGCCGAACAGAGTGGATTTATCGCCGATCTGGGTTATGAAACTTATCAGAAGATATTGTCGGAGGCTGTGCATGAACTGAAAACGGATGAATTTGCCGAACTTTATGCTGACGAATTAAAAGGAGAAGGTGTCATTAGTGGTGAAGAGTTTGTTGAAGAATGTCAGGTGGAAAGCGATCTGGAATTGCTGTTACCGGCTAATTATGTGACGGGCAGCAGTGAACGTATGTTGCTGTATCGGGAATTGGACGGACTGACTCTCGATAGAGATGTAGATGCTTTCCGTTCACGATTGGAAGACCGTTTCGGCCCTATTCCGCCTGAGACTGAAGAATTGTTGCGTATAGTACCGTTAAGGCGCCTGGCTGCCCGATTGGGAGTGGAAAAAGTGTTTTTGAAAGGAGGACGTATGACACTGTTCTTTGTCAACAATGCAGAAAGCCCGTATTATCAGAGTGCTGCTTTCGGTAAGATGATCGACTATATGATGAAGTATACCCGAAGATGTGATTTGAGAGAGCAGAACGGACGTCGGTCTATGTTGGTAAAAGATATTCCGAATGTGGAAACGGCTGTCAGTGTACTACTGGAAATTGTGGCATTACCAGTGAAAGAGAAAGAGTAAGTGAAGTGTGGAAAGAGGAAGTTGTCATTTCCTCTTTCCGTATAGTTTGTCTATCAGGTCCGCCCGTCCGATGCGGCGCAATTCATTGATGATATTCCGTCGTTCTTCCGGTTTATACCAAAAGAAAAATTGTCTTTGTGCCAACTTTTCCCGTTGAGTCTTGGCACTGAATACCGGTTCGAGTGTATACGGATGAAAGCCTGTATACCAAGCTTCGGTGGCTACGGTCATAGGGGTAGGGGTGAAATCCTGCACTTGTTCCAGATGGAAGTCCAGTTGTTTGGTGATGACTGCCAGTTCCGCCATATCTTCTTCTTTACAGCCCGGATGACTGGAGATGAAATAAGGGATCAATTGTTGGCGCAAGCCAAGTTCCCGGTTGATTCTGTCGAATATCTTTTTAAATTCTCCGAATTGGCTGAAAGCGGGTTTGCGCATGATACTCAGTACCCGGTCACTGGTATGTTCCGGTGCAACTTTCAGGCGTCCGCTGACGTGGCGGGCTATTAGTTCGCGAGTATATTCTGCTGTGATTTTGTTGACGGTAGCACCCTTGCTTTGATGGAGCAATAAGTCGTATCGCACTCCACTTCCGATGAAACTTCGTTTGATCTCAGGTAAAGAGTCCACTGCATAGTAAATATCCAATAGCGGACGGTGATCCGTATTCAGGTTCGGACACACTTTGGGATGAATGCAAGAGGGGCGTTTACAACGTTTGCAAAGGGAGAGATCTTTCCCGCCCATTTTATACATATTGGCAGAAGGACCTCCTAAATCGCTCAGATTTCCTTTGAAATCGGGCAATTGAACTACCTCTTTTACTTCTTTCAGAATGCTTTCCTTGCTTCGGCTGACTATAAATTTTCCCTGATGGGCGGAGATGGTACAAAAAGCGCATCCGCCAAAACATCCCCGGTGGATATTAACGGAAAATTTAATCATATCATAAGCCGGAATGCGTTTGCCTTTGTATTTGGGATGAGGCAAACGAGTGTAAGGGAGATCGAACGAACGGTCCAGCTCTTTCTCTGTCATAGGAGGGTAGGGTGGATTTACAACCACTGTTTTACCATCGACAGCCTGTACGATTCGGGCTGCCGCGTATTTATTGCTTTCCTCTTCTATATGACGGAAGTTGGTTGCCTGTTTCTTTTTATCAGCCAAACATTCTTCATGCGAATAGAGGGTGATATCATTCTCGTCGGATTCATATTTCCTGGTCAGATAAGCCGTCTGCGGGATAGAGGATAATGCCGGAGAATGAATGTCGGATGATGAAATCACTCCATCCTGATTATCACACAGGGCTGTCAATCGGCGGACCAACTCACAAATAGGCTTTTCTCCCATGCCGTAAATCAGCATGTCGGCACCGCTTTCACAAAGTATACTTTTCTTTAACCGATCCTGCCAATAGTCATAATGGCTGAGGCGGCGCATACTTGCTTCAATACCTCCCAAAACAACGGGAACATCGGGATAGAGTTTTTTCAGAATTTGGGTGTATACGATCGAGGGATATTCCGGTCGCATATCGGGACGTCCGTCCGGGGTGTAAGCGTCATCGCTACGTAAGCGTTTGTTAGCTGTATATTTGTTCACCATGGAGTCCATGCAACCTGCACTGATGCCGAAAAAGAGTCGGGGACGTCCCAGCTTGCGAAAGTCACGCAAGTCGTCACGCCAGTTGGGTTGGGGCACAATGGCTACACGCAGGCCTTCGGCTTCAAGGATACGACCGATAACGGCGGCTCCGAATGAAGGATGGTCCACATAAGCATCGCCGCTAAAGAGGATAACATCCAGTTCGTCCCAGCCGCGAAGCTCTACTTCTTTCTTGGTAGTGGGTAACCAATCGGTAAGTCGATATTCTTTCATGGGGACAAAGATACGGATAATTTCGCTATACGAGGGCACGGATAAAGCAGAAGATGAACCAACCGCATACGGCTACCTTCAGTACGGTGCCCAACAGGAACCCTGCAAATGCTCCGAATCCTGCTTTCAGCGCGTATTTCGTTTCTTTTCCACCCAATAATTCGCCTACAACTGCGCCCACAAACGGGCCGATAAATACGCCCCAGGGGGCGAACAGAAAAATGCCGGCAAAGGTACCGATGATGCAACCCCATTTACCCCATGGGGTACCTCCGAGTCTTTTTACACCGAACATCGGAATGAAATAGTCGAGTATTTGTATCAGTACCACAATGAACAACCAGAAGAATAGTTGTGGAATGGTAAAAGAAACCTTATCGGTGAAATGCAGAAATACCAGTGCCAGATAGGAGACAGGAGGCCCGGGGAGCATAGGGACGATACATCCGGCTAATCCGACAAGCAGGCAGATACTACCCAGAATAATCAGGAATATATCCATGCGTTCAACCTATTCTTTTGATAATGGCAATAAATTCTTCATTGGTCATTCCGAAGTCTTGTTCGCGATAGTTCACAAAGTCTTCCAGATACTCTCCGGCTATTGTGTCCAGGATTTCCTTACCATTGAGTCCTTCTTCATCGAGCATAAAGCGAATCATACCCTGATAGGCATGAATCGTCTTCAAGCGTTGTTCCGCTCCGGCCACTCCCATCATCTGGCAATGATGTTCGTTGCGGGCTATAAGATAAACGGTAGCGTAGAACTTTTCTGCGCTACCGAATGTACTTTTGATTTTTTTGATTGCCGTTACCGGCCATTTTTTAATTTGATTTTGTATTTCGCTCATAAAATAGTAAACTGTAAAGTCATCCGTTCTCCATCATATATTTCACGGAATCCGATACCTTGTTCTGATAAATATTCCTTAAGATCCTGGAATGCAGCCACCTGATCCGTTACAATCTCCATCTTGTCACCGGGATTGGCATTACACATCGCTTTTATGGCCGGAATCAACGGGCTATAGTTCGTCATTCCACAGGTATCGACGGTAATCATGCCTCCTCCTCTTCTTCTGCTTCCTGCTTTGACAACCAGGTGAGATAGAGCTTGATGAGTTGCTGCAACCCGAATGCTTTCATATTGTTGTGATAAATCACATCTATACAAAGGTCGAGCAGGTCTTTACTGTCTTCTTCCTGACTTGCGATCAGAGAACGTATATTGAGTTTCAGCTTTTCCAGAACAGCTTCATCTACAATTCCATTGCTGTCTATCAGATGCTGGAATAAAGAGTATTTTTCAATGGTTACCAAATTCTCTTCAGATATTTCCATGCTGCGTGTGCCACTTGGATTTGCCTGTATTGTGTACATAGTGTTTTTATTTTAATAGTTATTACTAGGAGCAAAGATAGAATTTAAAATGAAGAATGGAGTAAGTGGCAAGGATTTTTTTTTTGATGAATATATATTTCCAATGGTTTCTCTTCCTTTCTCTGTTTTTCAGTTTTCTCCCGAATAGCTTTTAAATGGTCGTTTGTGTCCGGTTTGTATTTGTCTTTATTTTCCCTCCGGATGCAGGTGCGCATCGCGGAGGGAGTTCTATGACAATTTATTTGTCACTTGTTAAGGCCACGGCTGAACGATGACCTCAATGGTTTGTCTTCCTAATGGAGGCTGGCCCGGATTGAGCGGATTGTACCATTTCATATCCACTTGATATCTTCCCGCTGCAACTCCTTTTATACGCAGGATAATCATAGTTCCAAAGATATATGATTCTTCTTGTTCTATACCTACCGGTGGATTATCACATTCCCATACCATTGCCCCGATCATGGGATATGGAGTTTCGGAAATTTCACCGACATGAAGAAATATCTGACTCGGCAACGGAGGCGGTGGAATATGGGGAGGTGGAATATCTTGCTCAATTCCTCCCGACTTTGAAATCGGATCGTTCGCCGAAGGGCTGTATGCATAGGATACACCTCTGCAAAGTAGCATGGCTACTACTAAAAAAAACATTTTTGCTTTCATAATTATATAAAATTGGTTCATGTAGTACGCTACAAATGATTATCCGGGCACAAATAATCAGATTAGAAGACTCTATTATGAAATTAGAAAAATATTATAGAACGAAAACAGCCGGATTAGAGGGGCAACCGAATAAGAAGAAGAATAAGAGGATGGCAGACATTGTGGCAGTTAATGTTAAATATGTCTTGTTTGGATAGCAGACATTATGTCAGTATAAGCTTTAAGAGTGTCAGGTATGACCGTAGAGCCGAGGGGGGCTGCCGAAAATGATGTTCAAAATGTATCGGTGAGTGAAAGAAAACACAAGGTGTTTTTCCCTATGGATGTTTTGCTTGGAAGAGTTGTCCATGTAGTCTTTTGTCTGCAAGAAACTTGTTTCTTGCAGACAAAAGACTGACATCACCCATCAGGTTTCGGCAAAGTGGATTGGGATATTTATTTTTCTCCGAAGAATTTTAGTATTGCCGCCATTACTATGGCACGGTCTGTTTCGCTTTCGATGCTTTCGAATGGAAATCCCATTGCGAATACCCGGTAATTTCCTTTATAAGCGATTCCGGCACTGTATTGTCCGGGTTGATAGACAAATACCGGAAACGCGGAGTCTACGGGAACGATACAATCAGGAGCTGTTACTGCATAAGCCTTCTCGTTGGGCAAACGGGGGATTTGCAGGGTGCGTCCCAATCCGGTGATCTGTCCCGAACGGGTATCTTTGAGTGAACCTTGGAAGCCGTATTTCAGAATTTTTTCCGTAAACTCCCGGTTACCCTGTGAATTACTCATGTCGCTGCCAATGTAAGACCCGCTGACGAGAAGGTTTCCTCCTGACTGACAGTAAGCGGTTAATATCCGTTGCATGGGTGAAGAGAATGTCTTATAATACGTTTTCCGTGCCGGATTGCTTAAAATATCATCTTTCTCCAGTCCCAGGATAAAATCCACAATGGGATAATGTTCCGGTTGTATACGCCCGTTTTCAACGGCTTCATCGCTGCATGATACGAAACTGTAGTTTCCGGCAGCTTGGATTGCCTTGCCGTGTACAAAAGGATAGTCGAAAGTGTTTCCGGCAATTTTCATTCCTTCCAGTTCGTTTCCGCTATAGCCCAGACTTCCTTTTCCTTCTTTTCCCGCCTGAGAGCGATCAAAGCCGGTCTGTGCCCCGCAAAGTGAAATATTGTATTGATAAGCGACACCGGGGTCTTGTTCCAGGTCAAATCCGGCTTCGTCCGGTGTGTCGATTACTGCCGGTCCGCTCAATCGGTTAAAACCATTGATGATCAGCACTCGTGCATGTTCTTGTTTGGCTTTATAGGCAGATAAGATTTCGGATGGAAAACTTTCGCCTCCGTGGTTGACAGCTGTAACCTTAAATGAATAGACCAATCCGGGTTCTATTTTCAGGGTGTACGAAGGTTTATTCACACGTACTCCATTGTCGAAACCACCGTATCCGATACGAGTGTATACCATGTATTCGCGGGGACGGGCGGTAGGCTCCAACGGATCGTTTTCACCCTGCCATGAGAGTTCCAGGGTGTTTCTTTTTTTGCCAAACTCGATGGCGAAGTTGCTGACGGGGAGTGGTTGCACTACATACTCCTTGTTGTGCTGACTGCTGATGAACTGTAATACGGCTTTGTAAATGGCACGTCCTACGGTAAATTTGAAATTCGGGTCGTGACCGAGTTTCATATCTGCGAAATTTTGGTGTGAAAGCAATTCGACGATAGTGGATGGAGTGGCAGGCAGGCGTGTTTCGCTATAATTGCGATCCCACATACTACGGCGTGTCCACTGTATATTGAATTTGGCACGAATGTCTTTTTGTATTTGGGTGAGCAGGAGATCTGCCAGGTCACGTGAAGCATACCGGCTGTTTCCCGAGTTAAGCAGTCCGTTATTGAAATCGGTGGTATAGATACTGAGTGATCCCACTATATCGTTCGTTTTACTGTATCCGGCATCACTATGCAGCGCCACGTTCATTTCAAAGGGGACACCCAGTCCTTTTTGTCCGGGATTGAATACAGAACCACCGGACAGGTAATTGATGGTGTTGGAGCGTGCATTGATGTCGTCAGCATAGTCATTTGTTCCTTGTTTGCCTCCGTAGACATCATAGGGCATACCTGCCCATTGGGCAGAATAACGGGCTCCCTCCAGATAACGGGGCAGTCCGCTTACTGTGCCGCGGGATATATTTCCCATTCCTCCGCCGAAACGAACGGCATCGGCACAGATAACCCCGTTTTCGCTGCTCTCATTGCTTAGTACCACCATGCCATAATCATTGCTGCCTTTGTCAAACTCAAAGGTTCCGAGATATACCCATGTACCACCGCCGATCCTCTGGTTGACTTTAAATTCTGTTACACCACCTTTGTGAAATACCAGATATTTGGCGTCACTGACGCTGTTTGGAAGTGTCTGATAGGATACATATACTGCGTAACTCCCTGTTTCGGGGATTGTAGGAATCCATTCGGCAAATGCCTTATTCTTTTTCTTTTCAGTCCGGGTGAAGCGTGCGCTACCTGTCAGGAAAGGGTTTTCTCCATCTTCATATACAGGTTTTCTTTGTGCGAATCCGTAACCGTCGGTTTTCTCCCAACGGGCTTTGCGGCTTTTCATCTCCAGATAGATGGAACCGTTTCGTGTATCGTTGTCCACAATCACCTCATTCTTTTGAGTATCCCGCTCCCGGGGGGTATAGACATTAGCTCCGGCGTTTTCGAGCATAGGGATGACATAAGGCAGAATGAAAGATTGCGTGAACAGGTCCTCGGTAGTGCAGAACAAACGTGGACGTTGCCATCCCCATTCGCCTTTATCGTTCTTGTAATATTTGCCATGGCTTTGCCACAAAGAGATGTGCCGGTTCTGCAATCCTTTGGTTATTTCGTAAGGGCGGGAGGTGTTTATCACCCAAGGTGCTCCTTTATATTCTGCGTTTGAAAGCCGCGATTTATCTTTTTTCTTCTTCCCGCGAAAGAAATTGGGAATCAACTCCTCGATAGGTTGGTTGTTGGCATAAATTGTAGTTCGGAAAAAACGTACCGGGCCGGGCAGCAATTCTTCTATCTGATGATAGATTTCGTCTACTGTTTCCGGTACAAACGGCTGATAAGCAAAACTCTCGGAAGCATAGATAGATAGTTTCCTGCCTTCGAAGTCTATGTCTACGCTTTTTAACTTACAGCTTCCGGTATTGGCAGATGCCGGGGTGTAAGTCTCAAAGTAATTACTGAGCCGCTCTTTCACGCTTTTTTCTATTTCTTGTGCAAACAAGATTCCTGTTGCAGCAAAGAGCAGCAGGAGAAATATACATAGTTTTTTCATATGCTCGGTTGAATGATTATCGGGTGCAAAAGTAGAAGAAATAAATGAAAAACCGGCAATTGCCGATAAGTCATTGGCTGAGGAAGTTGCTAACTGTCCATTTATTCGGTATACAGCATTCTCAATCTGTGGGTATCTACTCCCAATTGATTTTTCAGGTAGTTATCCATACCTTGATAGTCAGTGTCAATGGTTTGGAAAGCAGCTTCCAGATATTCTTTCCGTACTGTGGTGAGAGGGGCAAATCCAGGATGAGCTTGTACGATTGCATCATATTTCCCTTTTATATATTCGGCAGACAGCATGTAATCTTCCATTATCACTTCCCTGTCGACACCCAATGCTCCCAGTAGTAAGGCTGCGGCAATTCCGGTACGGTCTTTTCCCGCTGAGCAGTGAAATAAAAGAGGAGTATTCCGTTCTTCCGAAACAATCCGGAAGAATTCCCGATAAGTATCCTGAGCATTTTGGATGATATAAACGTATGCCTGTTCGAGTATTCCCGGTATATTGTTCAGGTTGAAGTGTGCCATGTCGGTCATGTCGCCTGCTTCGATAGATAAGGGAATATATTGTGTAACTGTTGAGGGAATTTTGTCTGCCGCTGCTTTTTTTTCCTGCATGCTCCTGAAGTCGATGTCGGTTCGGATGTGCAAGGAGGTAAGATAGTCCAGATCGGATTCTGTCAGTTTGTCAAGATCGCCCGAACGGATGAATGTTTTCCATTTTACATGTTTATGGTCTGATGTCGGATAACCTCCCAGATCACGAATATTATAAGCTCCCTCTATAGGAAGAAGACGGAAGAATTTTTCTTGTTTCATATATAATTTGTATCTTTTCTGTTTAAACAAAAGAAGAGTGAAGAGTTCCAAACTCCTCACTCTTCTTTATTTTTATTTCACTAATTGGCTTTGGTTATAGTGGGATGTATTCTACGAATGCTTCCATTGCTTCGTAAGAAGCCAGTCCCAAGCTGTCGTAAAGAGCGGCAGTACCTCGGTTACGATCTTCGCTACGCTGCCAGAACAAGCGTTCGTCGTTGCCCAGGAATGGAGCACTTTCCATCTGTGACTGATGCTTCAGGATAGAGTTACGTTTTGCACGCAATTCTTCAGGACTGATAGGTACAGCCATTTCGATGTTTTCAATTTCCCATTCGGCCCATGCGCCACGATACATCCAGATACGGCAGTCTTTCAACCATTCGGCTCCTTCTTCCTTTTCAAGGTCTACGGCAGCAAATACGGCATCTGTACATACACGGTGTGTTCCGTGCGGGTCGGCAAGGTCACCGGCTACAAAGATCTGATGAGGTTTCACTTCACGGAGCAGGTTGCGGACAATTTCTACGTCGGCTTCACTGATCGGATTCTTCTGGATTTTACCGGTTTCGTAGAAGGGGAGGTCCAGGAAGTGACAACGTTCCAGCGGAATGTTGTTGTAAGTACAAGCTGTGCGCGCTTCGCCACGGCGGATCAGACCTTTGATGGTCAGGATATCACGTGTATCCATATCGCCGTCTTTTTTGTCTTTCAGGAATTTACGGATTTCGGCGTACTTTTCACTGATCACCTGATCTTCACTGTTTATAAAGATTTGGTTGAATCCGTTGATGAAATGCATGAAGCGAACTACTTCTTCATCGCCTACGGCAATGTTTCCCGAAGTTTGGTAAGCTACATGGACTTCATGTTTCTGTTCTACCAGGCGGCGGATCGTACCACCCATAGAGATCACATCGTCATCGGGATGCGGAGAAAATACGACTACTCGTTTCGGATATGGTTTTGCACGTTCCGGACGATATGTGTCGTCTGCTTTCGGTTTACCCCCCGGCCATCCGGTAATGGTGTGCTGCAGGTCGTTGAATATCTTGATATTTACGTTATAAGCAGATCCGAAGAGGGCAAGCAGCTCGCTCAAGCCATTTTCGTTGTAATCTTTATTGGTCAGTTTCAGGATTGGTTTGCCGGTCAATTGGCACAGCCACACGATTGCGCTACGGATCAGTTTGTCATTCCATTCGCAGGAAGTGACCAGCCATGGACGTTGAATGCGTGTCAGGTTGGAAGCTGCTGACAGGTCGATAGCTACATGTGCATTGTTGTGGGTCTGTAAGTAAGATGCCGGAATGGTATCTGTTACGTTACCTTCTACACACTCTTTCACCATGTGGGCTTTTTCTTCACCCCATGCCAACAAATAGATTTTTTTAGCAGCAAGAATTGTGGCTACACCCATCGTAATAGAACTGATAGGAGTGTTGTCGATGGTGCCGAATATCTTGGATGCTTCGTTGCGTGAACCGCTATCCAGCAAAATCAGTCGGGTGGTAGAGTTCAGGCGTGACCCCGGTTCGTTGAAGGCTATATTACCTACACGGCCGATGCCTAACAGGGCGATATCGATACCACCGAAGCTTTCGATGCGCTGTTCGTACAGGCGGCAGTATTCAAAGATGGTATCTTTGGCAATCGTACCGTCCGGAGTAAAGATATTCTGTTTATCGATATCTACATGATCGAGGAACATCTCTTTCAACGCATTGAAATTACTGTTGATTGCATCTTGAGACAACGGATAGTATTCGTACATGTTGAATACAATTACGTTACGGAAACTGAGTCCCTCTTCTTTGTGCATGCGAATTAATTCGGCATATACGCTGCGCGGAGAATTTCCACCCGGCAATGCCAGTACGCAGAAACGTCCTGCTTTCTGTTTATCACGAATAACCTGTGCTATTTCGCAAGCGATATGATTTGCACCTTCTTCTACAGATTCATAGATGTCTGTAGGAATTTTCTCTAATCGGGTCAATACCGATCTCTCGAATGCATTCTCTGGTCTGTAATACCTGGGGGAGACCCTGTTGAGAGTAATCTGAGAACTAAGATTTGTCTTCATAAGTTTGTTATTAATTAAGTTTGACTGAGTCTTTGTCGTTATTGGAAACTCTGAACAAATATATATAAAAACAATCAACTATGCGATAAGGTTGACAGGGAAATTAAATTAAAATCTTTTTTTACCTATAAATAGGGAGGAGGGAACGATAAATGATGGGAGATAAACGATGAACGGTTTTGAACAATGAGCGATAAGTAACAGGCGATAAATAATAAACGATTAACGGGCTGCACCGGCACAGCCTGTTAATCGTTATCGCTCAAAAACGTTTATCGTTTAGAACAGGGTATTTGTTTCAGGTACCAACTTACCCATGGCCCATACGGCTCTTACGTTGAGGTCTTCGTCCAGTACCAGAATATCGGCATCCTTACCTTTTTGCAAGGAACCTTTGCGATCATATACCCCCATGATGCGTGCCGGAGTTTCGGAAGCCATGCGAACTGCATCTTCCAGTGGGATCTCTGCTTTCTGCACAACGGTGCGGATCAGGCGGTCCATGGTGGCGACACTTCCCGCCAAAGCAGAATGGTCGGCCAGTTTGCAGACTCCGTCTTCGATAATTACGCGCGGGTCGAAAGCCTCTTTGCTGTCACTATCGGCACATGCAAGGGCATCGGTGATCAGACAGGTTCTTTCCACACCTTTTATTTTATATACGAGTCTCAGGATCGTAGGGGGGACGTGAATACCGTCGGCTACTACTTCTACTGTCATGTCATCCAACAGATAAATGCTTTCGACTGTACCTTCGTACTTGTACTCTCTGCGTTTGTGGAAGCCGGGCATTGCATTATAGAAGTGGGTTGCATGAGTGTATCCGGCTTCATAAGCTGTACGGATATCTTCAAATTCGGCTTGTGTATGTGCTACGGAAGGCAGTATGCCTTTGGCAGCAATATATTTACCGAATTGCATGGCTCCCGGAAGTTCCGGAGCAGCATCCCAACGCTTGATGCAATGATACTGTTCTACGATCGGAATGTATTCATTCGGATCAGGATTTTTAATGTTTTCCGGAATTTGTCCTCCTGCCATTTTCATGTTCAGGTAATGACCTTCGAGGTGCAGTCCCAGGATAGGGCTGTTTTTCTCTTCCATCAACTTGGTACAGGTTTCTGCAGCTTGTTGAATCATGGGGACTGTAGATGATGACAGTGTGGGGAAGATACTTGTTGTGCCATGTTTCATGTGAGTATGGACCGCTGCCCGGAAAGCATCTTCCGTACATTCCATAAAGTCGCGGCCTCCACCACCATGCACGTGGATTTCTACTCCACCGGGGACTACATACATACCTTTGACGTCAATAAGTTCAGCTCCGATAACGGCCAGATCGCAGTTTGTGACTTCTAAAATCTTATTGTCTCTGATAAGCACGGAACCGTCTTTCATCCATCCTTGGGGGGTGAGTATACGTGCATTAATTAATTGGGTTAACATTCGTGTTATGAGTTAAATTAGGGTTTGTTTTTTGGTACAATAAATTGATTGTCTGGCAAAATTAGATACTTTTTTGCATTTATATACTATAATTCAAGAGATATTTTTAGTAAATACGGAATTTTAGGCTTGGATATTTAGTAAAGGAGAAAGGGGTCTGCATCTTTCCAGCTAGGGAATTTATGACGAAAAGTAGTGAGGGCTTCCAGGCTAAGTTCAATGGTTTGTATTTTTTCTTCCGAATCGGGAGTTCCTGCCAGGTTTTCTCCTTTAGGTCCATATAAAGCGGAATACCCCGGATAACAGAGCCCGTTGCCGTCCTGTCCTATACGGTTCACACCGCATACATAACATTGATTTTCAATGGCACGTGCGCATAATAATGTATTCCATGCCTGAATACGTGGAGTCGGCCAACTGGCTACATATATAAGGAGGTCATATTCATTATTCACATTCCTGCTCCAGACAGGAAAGCGGAGGTCGTAACATACCTGCAGGCAGATGTTCCAACCATTGTAGGGAATGATCACTTTCCGGCTGCCTGCCGAAAAATGTTCCGCTTCGTGTCCCATGCGGAAGAGGTGGCGTTTGTCATAGTAAAATTCCTGTCCATCGGGAGTGATCAGGAAAGCCCGGTTATAATAAGAACCTTGTTCTTCACAAATGAAACTCCCGGCCAATGACAAATGAAATTCTACGGCATAATTTTTGAGACTCCGGAGCGTGGTACCGGAAACCGGTTCGGCTAATAGCCGGCTGTTCATGCTGAATCCTGTTGTAAACATCTCCGGTAAAACAACAATCTCCGTTGTTCCGCGAAGAGGTGATAGCTTTTCGCGGAGCAAACGGAGATTTTCCTGTTTATTTTCCCAGATAATATCTGTCTGTACAATCGAGATTTTCATGAATAATCATTCAACGTCTCCAATGGAGAAGTTCTCGGGATGTTTTCCCTTGAAATCTTTGAAATAAAGTTTTATTTCACGCATATCCTTTTCAATGTCTCCGCTGGGCATGATTGCTTTGGTGGAGGTAACTGTTTTTGTATTGTAATCGATTCCGATCAGTACGATAGGGACTTGCGCTTTCAATGCGATGTAGTAGAATCCTTTTTTCCAGTTGGGGTTGCGTTTACGGGTTCCTTCTGGAGTGATTGCAAGATGAAACTTAGGTCTTTTGGCAAAGACCTCTGCCATTTGTTCTACCAGTGAGCTTTTGCGTCCTCGATTTACGGGGATGCCGCCTACGGCCTTGAACAAGATTCCTAAAGGAAAGAAAAACCACTCTTTTTTCATCATGAAACTGGTTTTACGGCCTATCGCTCCATAAAACAGTTTACCGATAAAGAGGTCCATATTCGTTGTATGAGGTGCCGCACAGATTACACATTTATCATAGTTCGGTACCGTTACATTGGTTTTCCACCCCAACAGGTGATAGTAGATAAAGCTATATATTGCTTTCTTCATCCTTAATTCAGTTTCGCGATAGCGTCAATGATTTCATTTACCTTTGCATTGAAGTCCGAACGGAATTTTTTGTAGAATCCTTTCACGTTACCCGGTTCTGTATGACTGATTCGACTGATGAATTCATCTTGCATTTTTATAATTTCCACCATCAACTCGTCAGCTTTCTTTTTGTCGGTACCCGGTATAAACTTACTGTTGATCAGACACTCCGAAAATAATTCACCTGCGATATAATTTACGTTTTTTTTAAGTTCTCTTCTCTTTGCCATTATTCCAAATGTTTTATGTGAGTATATAGAAAATATTTTCGGTAAAGATAATGACTTTCTTTGGTTCTGAGTAATAAATTTGAAATAATTAAATAAATCCGTGCTCTGTCTGTCCGGTTGTCCGGTCGTCTGAGAAGGGACCGAAATAGGGTGTAGCCATCCGCAAGGCAGAGCTACACCCTATTGTCCGGATGGCTACACCCTTTGCTTCATAAGGCTACACCCTATCGGGATACGGGTTAAGTTTCTTAAAAAGAGAATCCTAAATTTACGTAGAATCCCACGTCTTTGGATTGATTGGAATATCCTAATGAAGCTTCCAACGGACCGAACATACTGTCCAGGCCGTATCCGATACTGCAACCGTAAATCCGGTTACCTTTCAGGATTTTGAAAAAATTGTCATCACTCAAGGCGAAATTTCCGGCCAACGTGATATAATGTTTGCTACCCATGCGTTGGCGTAGTTTCAAGGAAGCCACGGCAACGGAATTGTGAGTTAGTTCTATATTGTAAATTCCTGCAAACGGGAGTTGTTGAGGAAGGTAACGGCCGAATACATCGCCTCCTAACGCATTTTCATAAGCATAAGGGATCTCTTGGCCGATCAATACCCTGCCGTAAAGTGCCGGGATCAATGTCAGGCGGTTACTTATGGAGAATACACTTTCCCAGGAAGCACTGAGTGCAGAGAAGGGGGCATGTCCGTTATATCGGGCAAAGTTGTCTGTGTACAGCGAATAAGCTCCGGAGAAGTTACTTCCCTTAGATGGAAAATACCCTTTGTCGAAAGTGTTGTAACGCAATTGTGCAAAATAGCTGATGAAATATTCGGAATTGACATTCATCGTAAATTCCGGTTTCTTGAAGAGGAAATCTTTGTATTTGAAATACTCGATTCGTGCTCCGAACCCAAACCGAAAGTTTTTATACCATACATCCGAAAATCCAAACTCACCGGAATGATATTTGTAAGTAGTGTTATAGGCACGGTCACCATGATCGTAAATGTTGATGTCATTGTATTGGAACATGTACGAAAAGTTGACGTTTCGTTGTTGCATCGGCTCCAATGTATAGTCTACCCGTGCCATGTATCGTTTGCCCAATCGCCCAGTGACGGAGACTTTGGAGGGAATATGAGTCTTTAACTGTGCCGTAGCGTTTATTAATAATGAGGCTATCTCTTCCGAGTCGAACCGGATGCCTACATTAATCGTTTTCTCGTACTTTTTCTCTAGCAGGAAGTTTAGTTTGTAACCTTCGGGAGTATCGGTCAGTGTATAACTGGCATTTGAGTAAGACTGGTTTCCACGCAGGATGAACAGTGCCTGCTCAATCTGACGCATGCTGATTCTGCTGTTTTCTTGCAGTTTACATTTCTTCATTAACCATTTCTTATCGTTTTCTTCTACATCGGAGAAGGTGATTTCTTCCACATGCAGGGTCCGGTCCTTTGAGAACATGGTATAAGGGCCGTGCGATTGGGGTACGAACGTGTCTGCAATGCCGATTTTCTTTTTGAGAGCGAGCAGAGAAGTCCATTGCTTGCGAGCTGCTACTTCTCCCCGGTGCATCAGGGAGTCGATGGCTGCGGGAGTAAAACTGGCCGAGGAATATCCTTCTACATTTACCTTTATATAAGTATCGGTCAGGCCGACATTGCTTTGATGGTTGTTTTTAGTTGTCAGGTCGATGATTTGAGAGAGTATGTCCGGAGCGCTGTTTAGTTTGTCGATTCCTTTCAGATTGTTTTGTACATCTACCCCGATGATGATATCCGCACCCATCGATCTGGCCACATCTACAGGGTAGTTGTTGATCATGCCGCCGTCAATCAGGATCATACTATCCTTCCGTACCGGGGTGAATACTCCCGGAATAGCCATACTGGCCCGCATAGCTGTGGCAAGTATTCCATTGTGGAACACAATCTGTTCGCCATTTACGATATTTTGTGAAACGCAGGCAAAGGGGATGGGAAGTTTGTTGAAATCTACGGAATCGTGATACCCCACTGTCAGTTCCGTAAAAAGATTGGCCAGATTTTGTCCTTTTATGATGCCACCTGAAACTGCATCTTTGGGACTTTTGGTAAACGGAAACGAAAAAACATATTTTTCTGACTTTTCACGTTCATTGAGTGACATGGCGCTACGTTTCACCCGGTCGCTCAGTAAGAACATCCAGTCCTGTTTGCGCACCATGCTGTCCAATTGCTGAGGAGTATATCCGATAGAGTATAATCCGCCGATAATGGATCCCATACTGGTACCTACTATATAATCGATCGGAATGCCGGCTTCTTCTATGACTTTCAGTGCCTGGATATGTGCTACCCCTTTTGCACCTCCTCCACTGAGTACCACTCCGACTTTTTTACGTTCTTGTGCCAGAGTGGGGAGTGCCAGAAAAAGTACCGGTAACAGAACTAATATCAATGACAAATGTTTTTTCATTATAGTGTTATTATGAATGTTACTACAAATTTATACTATTATTTGATAAATAAGTAGCGAATGCCATTAAAAGTGAAAGTTATGGAACTTATGCAGAAAAGAATTATCTTTGCGGCCCTTTTGTGGAATTATTCTACACTAATGGGCATAATTCCACACTTTTAACGAATGGCAACTAAGTTCGGTAAATCATTAAAATTGCCTTTGTAAGACGTATGGAGGCACTTTTAGTTGAAAAGATCGGTTCAGGTATAATTTGGTATCTGATTTGTAAAGTAGCTAATAAAGGATAAGTTAATTTTAATAATACAAACAAGCATGAGACTGTTTTTTACGAGAAAAGAGCTAAAACTGAGGAGAAAAAGAACAATTGCAGGCATCGTCTGTTTGGCTTTGGTGGCAGGCATTTACTGGATTCTGACACGACCACATAAAATAGAGCCGGAAGTGCCGACTGTAATTGTAGAGCCCGCAGAAAGGGATAATGTAGAGATTTTCGGTGAGTATGTGGGGCGCATACGTGCACAACAATTTGTGGAAGTGCGGGCCCGTGTGGAGGGGTATCTGGAAAGTATGCTCTTTGCCGAGGGAACGTATGTGAATAAAAATCAGGTGCTTTTTGTGATCAATCAGGATCAATATCGTGCAAAGGCAGATAAAGCACGGGCACAACTGAAAAAAGATGAAGCACAGGCATTGAAAGCAAAGCGGGATTTGGAACGTATCAAGCCTTTGTATGCCCAGAATGCGGCCAGCCAGTTAGATCTGGACAATGCGGAGGCGGCCTATGAAAGTGCGGTGGCAACCGTTGCCATGAGTGAGGCAGACCTGGCGCAGGCAGAGTTGGAGTTGGGTTATACATTGGTCCGTTCGCCGTTGTCCGGACACATCAGCGAACGTAATGTGGATTTGGGGACACTGGTGGGACCGGGTGGAAAATCGCTTTTGGCTACAGTTGTGAAGAGTGATACGGTGCTGGTGGACTTCAGCATGACTGCTCTGGATTATCTGAAGAGCAAAGAACGTAATATCAATATCGGTCAGCAGGACTCTTCCCGTTCCTGGCAGCCGAACATCACCATTACCTTAGCGGATAATACGGTATACCCTTATAAAGGATATGTGGATTTTGCCGAACCTCAGGTAGATCCGCAGACCGGTACTTTTTCGGTAAGAGCGGAGATGCCGAACCCGAAACAGGTATTGCTTCCGGGACAGTTTACGAAGGTAAAGCTGCTCTTGGATGTACGTGAAGGAGCCATCGTTGTACCGCATAAAGCAGTGACTATCGAGAAAGGCGGAGCATATATTTATGTGATGCGCAGAGATTCTACGGCAGAGAAACGGTTCATTGAGTTGGGACCTGAATTTGGTAATAAACTCGTTGTGGAGAGAGGTCTGGGTGCAGGTGAAGAAGTAGTGGTGGAAGGGTATCACAAGCTGACACCGGGAATGAAAGTGAGAGCCACTTTACCCCAGCCGTCAGCTGAGAAAAAAGAGACTGAGTGATTCCCTTTTCCTGAGATAGATAAAAACGTATAATTTAAAAGAAACTCTTCCTCCCTCTCGTTGGGAGAGGGGCGGGGTGAGACCTTACTGAATATGAAAGTTAGTTTTTTTATAGATAGACCTGTTTTCTCGATCGTTATCTCGATACTGATAGTCATCATCGGCATCATCGGACTGACCATGTTGCCTGTCGACCAGTATCCGCAGATCACTCCTCCGGTAGTGAAGATCAGTGCCTCTTATCCGGGAGCCAGTGCGCTTACGGTTTCGCAGGCTGTAGCAACTCCCATCGAACAGGAGATTAACGGAACACCGGGTATGCTTTATATGGAGTCGAACAGTTCCAATTCCGGAGGCTTCTCGGCAACGGTAACTTTTGATGTTTCTGCCGATCCGGACCTAGCCGCTGTAGAAATTCAGAACCGGGTGAAGCTGGCGGAAAGCCGTTTGCCGGCTGAAGTTATTCAAAACGGAATTTCAGTTGAAAAGCAGGCGCCCAGCCAGTTGATGACCCTTACATTGATGTCGTCCGATCCGAAATTTGACGAAATCTATTTGAGTAATTTTGCGACGATTAATGTACTCGATGTAATCCGCCGTATTCCGGGAGTAGGACGTGTGTCGAATATCGGTAGCCGTTATTATGCCATGCAAATCTGGGCAGAACCGGATAAATTAGCTAACTTCGGGCTGACTGTGCAGGATTTGCAGAATGCTTTGAAGGATCAGAACCGTGAATCGGCTGCCGGTGTACTTGGGCAGCAACCGGTGAAGGGGCTCGATGTGACAATCCCTATCACTACGCAGGGACGTCTTTCTACTGTAGAACAATTCGAAAATATTGTGATTCGTGCCAATACAAATGGCTCTATCATTCGTCTGCGCGATGTGGCACGAGTTTCACTGGAAGCCTCGTCATATAGTACGGAGAGTGGCATCAATGGTAAGAATGCTGCCGTTCTGGGAATTTATATGCTTCCGGGCGCTAACGCAATGGAAGTAGCGAAAAGTGTAAAAGAGGCGATGGATGAAATCAGTAAAAACTTCCCTGAAGGGCTGAGCTATGAGGTTCCGTTCGATATGACGACTTATATTTCCGAGTCTATTCATGAAGTTTATAAGACCTTGTTTGAAGCATTGATCCTGGTAGTACTCGTTGTTTATCTTTCTTTGCAGAGTTGGCGGGCTACGTTGATTCCGATTGTTGCCGTTCCTATTTCACTGATCGGTACATTTGGTTTCATGCTGATTTTCGGTTTCTCGCTGAACATATTGACATTGCTCGGGTTGATTCTTGCCATCGGTATTGTGGTGGATGATGCTATTGTAGTGGTGGAAAATGTAGAGCGTATTATGGAGGAAGAGAAGTTGCCGCCGTATGAAGCTACCAAGAAAGCCATGAATGGATTGGCAGGTGCGTTGATTGCTACCTCGCTGGTACTTTGTGCCGTATTTGTGCCGGTGAGCTTCCTCAGCGGAATTACGGGCCAACTTTACCGCCAGTTTACTATTACCATCGCTGTATCCGTACTGATTTCGACTGTTGTGGCGCTGACTCTGAGTCCGGTCATGTGTTCGCTGATTCTGAAACCGGACAATGGCAAAAAGAAGAACATTGTTTTCCGTAAAATCAACCATTGGTTGAACGTGGGCAATCATAAATATGTAATCGCTATCCGTAGGGTAATCGGTAATCCGCGTCGTGTATTGGCCGGTTTCGGAGTGGTGCTTATTGGTATTTTGTTGATTCACCGGCTGATTCCGACAAGTTTCCTTCCGGTGGAAGACCAAGGATACTTCAAGATAGAGTTGGAATTGCCAGAAGGTGCTACGCTGGAACGTACCCGGGAGGTGACGGATCGTGCCATCACTTATCTGGAAAAGAATCCGTATATAGCCTATGTACAGAATGTTACCGGAAGCAGTCCCCGTGTAGGTAGCAATCAGGCTCGTAGTGAATTGACTGTTATCTTGAAGCCGTGGGAAGACCGCAAGGATACGTCAATTGATGAGATTATGTCAAACGTCCGTCACGACCTGAGTGAGTATCCGGAGTGTAAAGTCTATCTTTCTACTCCTCCTGTTATTCCCGGTTTGGGAACCTCGGGTGGTTTTGAGATGCAACTGGAGGCTCGTGGCGAGGCTACTTTCGAAAATTTGGTGCAGGCGGCGGATACGCTGATGTATTATGCCTCTCAGCGCAAAGAGTTGACGGGACTTTCTTCTTCACTTCAGTCGGATATTCCACAGCTTTATTTCGATGTGGACCGTGATAAAGTGAAGATGCTAGGTGTGCCTTTGGCGGATGTTTTTTCAACAATGAAAGCTTATACCGGTTCGGTTTATGTAAATGACTTCAATATGTTCAACCGTATCTATAAGGTATACATTCAGGCTGAGGCACCCTATCGGGAACATAAGGACAATATTAACTTGTTCTTCGTGAAGGCTTCCAACGGGGCTATGATTCCGCTGACTTCTTTGGGAAACGCATCATATACTACGGGGCCCGGCAGCATTAAACGTTTCAATATGTTTACTACTGCTGTATTCCGCGGTGAGGCGGCACAGGGGTATAGTTCCGGACAGGCTATGGAGATTATGGAGCAGATTGCCCGTTATCATTTGCCCGATAATATCGGACTGGAATGGAGTGGGCTTTCCTATCAGGAGAAAAAGGCGGGAGGACAGACCGGATTGGTATTGGCGCTGGTGTTCCTATTTGTATTCCTTTTCCTGGCGGCACAGTACGAAAGTTGGACGGTACCGATTGCTGTGTTACTCTCTTTGCCGGTGGCTGCCTTAGGGGCTTATCTGGGAGTATGGGTTTGCGGATTGGAAAACGATGTATATTTCCAGATCGGACTGGTGATGCTTGTCGGGTTGGCAGCAAAAAATGCCATCCTGATTGTAGAGTTTGCCAAAGTGCAGGTAGACCGTGGAGGTGATTTAATACAGTCTGCCATTCATGCCGCCCAATTGCGTTTTCGCCCCATCTTGATGACTTCCCTCGCCTTTGTGCTGGGTATGCTTCCGATGGTGCTGGCAACCGGTCCCGGTTCGGCAAGCCGTGCCGCTATTGGTACAGGAGTCTTTTTCGGAATGATCTTTGCCATTGTAGTGGGCATTATTCTGGTTCCATTCTTCTTTGTGCTGGTTTATAAGACAAAGGCAAAACTGAAAAATGTACCGAATGTGAACGTGAAATTACCGTTCAAGTCTAAAAAGAAAACTGATTGAATTATGAAAAGAAGCTATTTATATATTACTCTTTTATTAGTTGTATTAACTTTAGGTTCCTGTAAAATAGGAAAAAGTTATGTCCGTCCGGAACTGAATCTGCCCAATAGTCTGGCGCAACATCAGGACAGCTTGAGTTTCGGAGATAAGGAATGGTGGCAGATTTACACTGACAGTACCCTTCGGAGTCTGATAGACAGGGCCTTGGAACACAATAAAGACATGCTGATAGCTGCTGCCCGTGTCAAGGAGATGGCTGCGCAAAAACGTATTTCAACAGCAAATCTGTTGCCTGACATTAGAGGTACCGTGACTGCGGAGAGAGAAAATGAAAACCACGGTGGTGATGCTTTCAAGCGTAGCGATACTTTTGAAGCGCAGCTTCTTTTCTCTTGGGAACTCGATCTGTGGGGAAATCTTCGTTGGGCGCGTTCCGCCAGCATTGCCGAGTACCTTCAGTCTGTGGAGGCACAACGTGCCCTTCGCATGACTATCATAGCCGAAGTAGCGCAGGCATACTATGAACTTGTAGCTCTCGATACGGAATTGGATATTGTTCGCCAAACATTGAAAGCACGTGAGGAAGGCATGCGTCTTGCCCGCATCCGTTTCGAAGGAGGTTTGACGTCTGAAACTTCTTATCGTCAGTCTCAGGTTGAGTTGGCACGTACTGCAACACTGGTGCCCGATCTGGAACGTAAAATATCTCTGAAAGAAAACGATATAGCTTTTCTAGCCGGTGAATATCCCAACAAAATTACCCGTAGCCGTTTGTTGCAGGAGTTTAACTTTCCACAAGAGTTACCTGTCGGGTTGCCTTCCGGACTATTGGAACGTCGCCCCGATATTCGTCAGGCTGAACAGAAATTGATTGCTGCCAATGCCCGGGTAGGAGTGGCTTATACGAATATGTTTCCACGTATTTCACTTACCGGTAGGGTAGGGGCGGAAAGCACCGCTCTCTCCGAACTGTTGAAATCGCCTTATAGCATTATGGAAGGTGCTTTACTTACGCCTATTTTTGGTTGGGGAAAAAATCGTGCCGCTCTCAAAGCAAAGAAAGCCGCTTATGAAGCTGAAGTGCACAGCTATGAAAAGGCTGTCCTGACTGCTTTCAAAGAGACGCGCAATTCGATTGTCAACTTCAATAAGATTAAGGAGGTATACGACCTTCGTGCGAAATTGGAACGTTCGGCTAAGAGTTATGTAGACTTGGCGCAATTGCAATATATCAATGGGGTGACGAACTACCTTGATGTGCTCGATGCCCAGCGTGGATATTTCGATGCCCAAATCGGACTCAGCAATGCGATAAGGGACGAATTGATCGCTGTAGTACAAGTGTATAAGGCTCTGGGGGGCGGATGGCAGGTGCAATGACAGAATCTTGGTTGGATGTTAAGCTGCCATAAACAACATGAATAAATTGAGGTTCTTTTTGAGGAATTTCAGGGCCAGATTGATATGGCGCTCTATTGCTTTTTCAGTAATAGAGAAGTGTTCTGCTATTTCTCTGTTGCTCATGTGCAGTTCCCTGCTCATGTGGAATACTTCTCGTTGGCGGGGGGGGAGTTGCATAACAAGTTCATCGATATATTTCTTTAAATCGGCGGCATCCAACTCTCCCTCCATGTCATAAGATTCTTCGACTGCTTGTATAGCTGTTATTTTGAGGGCTGTCTCTTTGTAATACCTACGTGAATGATTGAAGATCACGTTTCGGGTTATGATAAAGAGGTAGCCTTCAAAACTTTTGTTTTCATCCAAGAAATGATGAGATTCCCATACTTTCACAAATACTTCCTGCACAATTTCCTCAATATCCATAGAGGCAGTGAAATAGAGCCTTGTGAAATTATAAACTTGTTTCCAGTAATGATTGTATAAAAAAGCAAATGCTTCCTGATCGCCATGCTTTAATTTCCTGACTGTTTCTTTTTCTTGCATCTGTTTTAGTAATTAGAGGTGCAAAAGTAATCTTTTTGTTCTAAATTGATGCGATTTCTACAAGAATATTAAAAAATAACATTTTTTGTTTAATTTATCTTGGTGTATTATGGCTATATTATCCTATTATATGCACTTAATTGGGTAATATGTTCTTTCTCTTTATAAATAAAATAATAGCAACATATATTTATTGGATAAGTTCTAAAGGAACTA